>Ga0157372_10000017_pt1 | contig 219543 bp, 187 predicted proteins | sample C55metaG_FD_115307 | JGI IMG/M metagenome (GOLD analysis project Ga0157372, IMG submission 115307) | Corn rhizosphere microbial communities from Kellogg Biological Station, Michigan, USA - C5-5 metaG | ecosystem: Host-associated > Plants > Roots > Rhizosphere > Soil | place: USA: Michigan...
CTTCGCCAATGACCTGTAATTTAAAGGCCATGCTGTAATCCCGCTGGGTACGCTTCTTGCGCGCTTCTTCCTGCTTTTTCATGATTAAGGTGATTGGGAGTCAACCTATTTCAGGACGAGGCACCTCCAACAAAAAAGGGCTTGCATCGATGATGCAAGCCCTTTCTATATCTTATAAATCCAACTGATTACTCAGCTGCTGCTGCTTCAGTATCTGCTGCAGCTGCTTTTGGAGCGGCTTTAGCTTTTGGTGCTTTAGCTACAGGAGCTTCTACAGTTTCAACTTTTGCGGCTGCTTTTGGTGCAGCAACTTCTGCTACAGGAGCAGTTTCAAAAGGAAGAACTGAAACGTAAGAACGGTTATCAGCTTTCTTTCTGAATACTACCTGACCATCGATCAGTGCAAATAAAGTATGGTCTTTACCGATACCTACGTTCTGACCTGGATTATGTCTGGTACCACGCTGACGAACGATGATGTTACCTGCAATTGCTGGCTGACCACCGAAAATCTTGATACCTAAACGTTTGCTATGTGATTCACGACCGTTTTTGGAACTACCGGCCCCTTTTTTGTGTGCCATTTCTTAATGTCTTTTTTGAGAGATCTGTTCTGACCTTCGGGTTTAACTTTAATTAGAGTGAAATACCAGTAATTTCAATTTTAGTGAACTGCTGGCGGTGACCATTTTTCTTTTTGTAACCTTTTCTTCTTTTCTTTTTGAAAACGATCACTTTATCACCTTTAACATGAGACACGATTTTGGCCGATACTTTTGCGCTTTTTAAATCAGCACCAAGGCTAAATTTACCTTCGTTTTCAGCCAACAATACCTTGTCAAATTCAATACTAGCGCCTTCATCTCCTTGTAACCTGTGTACAAAGATCTGCTGGTCTTTTGCAACCTTGAATTGCTGTCCAGCTATATTTACTATTGCGTACATTGTTGTTTATATTTTTTTTAAAATGAGGTGCAAATATAGATATTTAATTTACAAATATCAAGGTTAATTACTATTCTGTTGCATATCTGCTTCGTCAATTACCTTTTCAATTTCTTTAATCATCCGTTCATTGGCATCCTTGAGTTTGGGATCGCCGTCAAACGCTTCGTCAAACAATACTGTTTTGCTTTTTCGCTTGTAATTAAACTGCATGAGATAACGGGGCGGCTTAACCGGCGCATTTTTTAGCGAATCATTAACTTCCCTTGATGGAAAGTTCCAGAAACCAAGATCGGCTGCTTTGTGATGCAGGTACCTGAGTTGATCCTGACTAAGTTTGAGATGCGTTTTTACCAGTTTATTAGCGCGGTCGATATACTGGTACTCGCCTGTTTTTGAATTGTACTTATTAACCAGACTATCGCCCTTGCCATATTCAAAAACAACGGAATCAAACTCAGAAAACTTATAAGGCGCATTTTTGATCATCATACCATAGTAGTAAGCACTATACAGCAGAAAAGGCACCGCCACACTCAGAATTACAAATATTTTTTTGCTACGATCAGACATTATTTAATGTGCGAATGAATGAATTAGTGAATGAGTGAATTTTTGCAAAGGTAGCTGTAATTTCGGATTTCGGATTTGGGATTTCGAATTTAGTTTAAAGGCGTTGGATTAAATCATTTAAAATGAATTCCCCTAATATAGAATCAATCCGAAATCATTCCCCCTTCAGGGGGCTAGGGGGCCAACTCCCCCTCCCACTTACTTACTACACCGGTGGCTATTGCATTGCCGAGTACATTGGTTGCAGAGCGGCCCATATCCAGCAAGGGATCAATTCCAATCAGTAACGCCAGACCAGCTTCTGGGATATTGAACATTCCTATGGTGCCCGCTACTACTACCAGTGCCGCCCGTGGCACACCTGCCACACCTTTACTGGTAAGCATCAGGATGAGCAGCATAACAATTTGCTGATGGAAAGACAAATGCACCCCGTAGGCCTGAGCCAGAAACAGCGAGGCAAAGGTCATGTACATCATAGAACCATCAAGATTGAACGAATAGCCTAAGGGCAGTACAAAGCTCACGATCTTATTATTACAGCCAAAACGCTCCAGCTCTTCTAACACCCGAGGATAGGCAGCCTCGCTGGTTGAGGTACTAAAGGCAATAAGCATAGCATCCTTAATACGGCTTACCAACCTAAACGCCCTTTTTCGCAATACAACAAAACCCGCAAACACAATAACCAGCCAGAGCAGAATCAGTGAAAAATAAAACTCGCCGATAAATATGGCATAGGTAGAAAGAATCCCCAGCCCCTGCTTAGCTACAATAGCCGTAATGCTGCCGAATACCGCTAACGGGGCCAGTTTCATTACATAGCCGGTTATTTTCATAATCACATGCGCAAAGGCATCCATCGCCTTGATCACTATTTCGCCTTTCTCACCAATGGCTGATGTGGCCACACCGAAGAACAGCGCAAATACCACAATCTGCAGTATTTCATTATTAGCCATCGACTCCACAAAGCTCCGCGGAAAAACGTGCCCAATAAAGTCGCGCAGGGTAACGCCAGTCTTTTTAATATCCGTGCTTAAATGGCTATCCGGCAGCGGCAGGTGCATTGCTACGCCCGGTTTAAAAAGGTTAACCAGCGTCATCCCCAGTAACAACGAAACCAGCGTGGCGCTGATAAACCACAGCATGGTTTTACCGCCAATACGGCCAACAGCTTTAACATCGCCCACCTTGGCTACACCAACTACCAGCGTGGTAAATACCAGGGGCGCCACAATCATTTTAATGAGCCGTAAAAAAATATCACTCAAAATACTGTAGCCTTCCAGCTTGTCTTCACGACTGGCGTCATTCTCTTTACGTGCTTTTACCTGCGCCGCCCGCTGCTGTTTTAAAGCTTTGTAGGTTACCGTAGTAGTATCGGTGGTTTGGAGCAGTTTGGTATCGATCTGCCTCACAGTGTTATCTGCATCAACAATATTTTGATTATAGCTATTTACAACTTGTGTGTTATAAATATAGCCCACTATGATACCTGCAATAAGGCCAATAAAAATGTAGAGCGTAAGTTTGTTCCGGGTCATTAAAAATTCTGTGTTGCTGCTTGCGTTATATTCAACTGTCTATTTTCCTGCGTCAATTCTGCGCGCTCATCTGATCTTTTGCAAGTTGGACTACAAAATGCGCGAAGAAAATCAAAAAGAACGCGGAGAATTGGTATTTAAAAACGGTATTTCTGTTAAGCCCGCGAAGCTACAATTATTTACTATGCTGATAAAATTTTAAGTTTGGGCATGAGTATTACCGCCTATGGGCTACAAGATATTAAAAAGGAGCTGAATCATCTTCACGACAAGCAAATCACAGAGTTATGCCTGAGGATGGCGCGCTACAAAAAAGAAAATAAGGAGTTGCTGGCCTATCTGCTTTTTGAGGCTGATGACGAACAGGGCTTTATTGAAAAGGTTAAAAGTGAAGCTGAGCTTATGTTTAACCAGTTACCCTCTCAAAGCTATGCCCAGGCTAAAGGGTTGCGCAAAATTTTGCGCCTGCTCGGCAAATACATCAAATTTATGGGATCAAAGGAGGCGGAAATGTCGCTGCTGATCCACTTTTGCCACAACTATTTAGCGCATGCTGATCGGCGTAGTGGTTATAAACCATTAAGGCAGATCTTATTCCGGCAACTGGAAAAGATCCGTAAAACGATCGATAAATTACATGAGGACCTACAGTTCGACTATACGCAGGAGTTTGAGGCACTTGTGGAGCAGGCCAGTGAGAAACTCTCGTGGCTCAATAAACGCGACTACTTGTTGTAACAAATACTATCTTGCAGTGTCAAACCTTCAAAATTAAACTAATCACCAAGTGTCAGGTAAAGAAGCAGCTTTCAAGCAAATATTTGAAGCTAACTCTAAGAAAATTTACCATCTCTGCTACGGCTATACCGGCGATGACGACGCCGCCAATGACCTGCTGCAAGAGACTTTTTTAAAGGTTTGGCAACATCTTGACAAGTTCAGAAACCAGTCGCAAATATCAACCTGGATCTACCGTATTGCCGTAAATACGTGTTTAACCTATTTACGATCAGAAAAACGACAGAACAAGGAAGAGATAACGCCTCAACTGGCCGAAACTACGAAAGAAGATTTTTCAGAAAAGAATGAACAGGTTGCTTTGTTATACAAGTGTATTTCAAAGCTGGAGGAATCAGAAAGGATTATTATTACTATGGTGTTGGACGAAATACCCTACCCTGAAATCGCGGAGATTTCGGGTATTTCAGAGGGAAATCTGCGTGTGAAGATTCATCGTATTAAACAAAAACTTACAGATCTGTATAACCACTATGAAAGACTTTGATCACTTAATGTCCGTTTGGCAGGGACAGCCCAAGCGCGACCAGCTTTCAGTGGATGAGGTGCTGAAATCAGTAAAAAAAGATATCCGGGGAATAGCCGGCAGACTATACTGGGGCATTGTGGCTATCGCGGCCCTGATTGCCTGCTGTTTTATGGTGATGTTTTTCCTCGTATTTAATTCGTGGACGACCTACGTAGGCCTGCTGATCATTCTCGTGACGATGCTGATGTACATTTCACTCATTGTGCGAAACTACCGCATATTGAACAAGCAGGATGTGACCATTAACCCGGCAGAGTACCTTAACGGCTTAAAAGCTTACCAGAAAAGCAGATCGAAACTGGTTGGGTGGTTCTATTACATTTTTATTCTGCTCATCAGCGCAGGCCTCGGGCTCTATTTTGCCGAGATACTGGAGAAATCAACCTTAACAACCAAAATTATAATTTACGGAACCATTGGCATCTGGTTTATATTTATAACACTATACCTGCGCCCACGCATATTTAAGTACGAAGACGAAAAGCTGAGCCTGATGATTGAAAGGTTGGAACGTCTGGGTCACCAGTTTGAGTAAAACCGTTATACTTGCATGGTTTAACTAACCTGAATGGATAATACAATAGAACTTCGAAAATTATCAACCGGCGATGTTGAACAATTGCTGGAACTAAGCAGGCGCACCTTTTTTGATACGTTTTACCACGTTAACACGCCTGAGGATATGGAGGCGTATGCCGGCAAGGTTTTTACTATTGAAAAGTTAAGCGATGAATTAAACGAGCCCGATTCGGAATTTTATTTTGCGCTGTTGGGGAACCAAGTTGCCGGCTATCTCAAAATAAACTTTCGCACTGCCCAAACAGAACTAAAGGACCCACAAGCGCTTGAAATAGAAAGGATTTACGTATTAGCCGATCAACAAGGTAAAAATATCGGCGGTCAGCTAATGCAATTTGCCATCAACAGGGCTGTTGATAATAACCTCACCTATGTATGGCTCGGTGTATGGGATCAAAACCATAAGGCAATCCGCTTCTACCAACGCCATGGCTTTGAAGTTTTCTCCAGCCACGAATTTGTGCTTGGAAGCGATAAACAAACCGACCTGCTTTTGAAGAAAGTTTTGAAAGGAGAAAGGTGAAAGCTTAAAGGCTAAAGGTCAAAGGTGAAGGGCGAAAGGTGAAAGCTTAAAGCTTAAGGCGAAAGGTTAAGGGTGAAAGCTTAAAGGCTAAAGGTCAAAGGTGAAGGGCGAAAGGTGAAAGCTTAAAGGCGAAAGGTTAAGGGTGAAAGCTTAAAGGCGAAAGGTCAAAGTTTCAAACCCAATCCCAGAAATCTGTCCGTCCGTCCGCCCCTCTCCACCTGGTGTTACAGAGCGGACAGGCACATAGCAAGACAAAGCATTCGTCCATCGTAAATCTGAAATCTAAACTCAACTCCCCCTTCAGGGGGTTAGGGGGCTACTGATCATCTCCCTCACCCTTTCGCTCATTCTTTTGATGAACAGGTAATTAGCCGTTCCGCCTATGGCAGCGCCTACTACAGGCACCAGCCGTTCAGCAGCTTTTGAGCCCATATTGAGTATCATTTTTTCGGCCACTTCTTCCAGTATGTTTTTAGTGACGGTTACCCCGGCGTCTACCTTTAATGATGTTGCTACTATTTTTATAAACTCATCAAAGCCTATCCTGTGGTCGCCCCTGTAGTAATAATTGATGGCCATGGTGATACGGAACTGCTGGGTAATCAGGTTCATCATGTCAATGGGGATGCCCAGCAACATGGTTGTCGCTCCGCCTAAACCGGTAAGCGCGCCAGATCCCGCTGCCATTAAAGCGCACTGGTTTATAAATTTTTCCAGCCCAAGTTTATCCACCCCCTGTTTAATCTTTAGCTGGTCAATCTGCTCAAATATTTTATGAAAGCCGTCTTTAGCCAAACGGTCAACCTTCGCCCTTACATCCGATTTAACCTTCTCCAGGTTCAGTTTCGGCAATTTTATGATAGCCATATTGGTAAAAGTATTTTGCTGGTAAAATGTTTAGGGTTTGATGATAAAGAGAGGGGATGGTAGGATTATTTTAAACAGGAGTTATGACGAGGCAGTGCTCCAATGAAATTAATCTTACCATTACCTCCGCTAATGATGCTGAACTGCTTCAAAGATTCCGCCCTCCGTCTTCCGCCGTCCGCAATCCTCTTTCCAATACCATCAACTCTCATTATCTTGCTTGCATGAAAAAACACTTCCTGCTCTTTATCACTGCTGCACTGGCTGTAACAACGGTTAACGCACAAAAGAAGGTTAAAAATTCAGACTACTTCCCTCCTGCTAATAACTGGGAACATAAAACACCGGCGCAGATGGGCTTAGATAACAATGCCATTCAGCAGGCCGTTAGTTTCGCCATGAGCCATGAAACAAAAGCGTCCAGAGATGGGAAGTTGTTTCAATACAACAGTTATAAAAACGAACCCTTTAACGAGGCCGTTGGACCGCTCACCGAGCGCGGTGGCCCTACGGGTTTAATCATATACAAAGGCTATATAGTTGCTGAGTGGGGACAACCATCCCGGATAGATATTACCAATAGCGTTTCGAAAAGCTTTCTGTCTACCATTATCGGCGTAGCGGTAGATCGAGGGTTGATCCGCAGCACTTCAGATACCGTAGCCAAATATGTTCCGCCTGTAGAAGTTTATAATCTTGATATTAACAGAACAGGTTATGAGGCAGATCAAAGCGATATGATTTATCCGTTTGCTTCGGCACACAACAGCCGCTTAACCTGGGATGTAATGCTGCGGCAAACCAGCGACTGGGAGGGTACGCTTTGGGGCAAACCCGACTGGGCCGACCGTCCGCAGGGGGATATAGATGAATATAAAAAACGCCAGCGTAACGAGCCGGGCAGCGTATGGAAGTATAACGATGTACGGGTAAATGCGCTTGCATTAGCTGCAACCTGCGTTTGGCGCAAGCCTTTGCCGCAAGCACTTAAAGAATACATCATGGACCCTATCGGCGCTTCAAACAACTGGGGCTGGTATGGGTATCGTAACTCGTGGATAGTGTTAGATGGGGTGCCTGTACAATCAGTAAGTGGCGGTGGGCATTGGGGCGGCGGTATGTACATTAATGCGTACGATATGGCCCGTTTTGGTTTATTGACCCTGCACCATGGTAACTGGAACGGCAAACAACTGCTGAGCGAACAATATGTTAAACAAGCCCTTACCCCAACAACTGCCAATACCGGTTACGGCTATATGAACTGGTTTCTGAATACGGATAAAAAGCTGCTCCCTTCTGCCCCTGCAAACATCTGGGTACACATTGGCAATGGTAATAACATCATCTATTGCGACCCTGATCACGACCTGGTTATTGTGGCCCGCTGGATTGATAGTAAGGCCATGGACGGCATGGTAAAAGGCGTGCTCGATGGGCTGAAGAAGTAAATTAAGTTTAATCGTTCCTCAAAATAATGGACACAACTGCCGCTGCAAAACCTTTTGTTCAAAATAAGGTTTTGCAGTTGTATGAAAAAGGCAATTTTCCCCTTACTTGTTTTGGTGATGCTGGCCTGTATGGTTATGCATACCGAATATGCGTTAGCTCAAGCCGACCTTCAACCTGTTTTCAGGGATAATACCTATCAGCTAACCGGGGTGGCTGTTTCCAAAAAAGGCCGGGTTTTTATCAATTATCCCTTATGGTCTGGCCCTCATAAATATTCTGTTGCAGAAGTGATGGAAGATGGTGTGGCCATGCCTTATCCAAACATTGAGATGAACAGCTGGAGACCGGGACAAGACGGAAGCGACAAATGGGTTTGCGTACAGGCTGTTTATGTAGATAAAGACGATTACCTGTACGTGGTTGACGCCGCCGCTCCGCAAATGGGTCCGGTTTATCGCGCCAGCAACAAGGTAGTGAAGATCAATCTTAAAACTAACCAGATAGAACGTACCTACCGGCTCAACGCTGCCGCAGGTATACACAGTTATATTAACGATATAAGAGTAGATACGCGCAAGCAGGTTGCCTATATTTCCAACTCCGGCGAAGGCGGCATCATTGTGCTCGACCTGAATACCGGTAAAGCCCGGCAATTGCTGATGCGCGATCCTTCTGTACACCCAGATCCCGCATTCAGGTTTGTTGTAGATGGCCAGCTGTTGAAGAAAAAAGGCAAGCCTGTTAAAATTAACTCCGATGGTATAGCCCTCTCCCCCGACGGCGAATGGTTATATTACAAACCGCTGAGCGATAAAAGGCTTTACCGTATCAGTACAGATGCCTTGCTCAACACCACGCTTAATGCTAAGCAACTTTCTGCTCAAATAAAATATCTGGGCGAAATTGCGGTTACCGACGGGATGATCTGTGATAAAAAGGGGAATTTATATTTAGGCGATATTCAAAACTACCGCATGGTGCAGGTAACGCCAGATCTGCGCGCTACAACCTGGTTCAGAAGTTCTGATTTGATTTGGCCGGATAGCTACAGCATCTCTGGCAAATACCTTTATTTAACTACCTCCCAGATCCAAAAACAGCCTGATTATAACAGAGGAGTCAATAAGCGTACTTCGCCCTATATGGTTTATAAGGTAAGATTGCCGTAGTGGTTCATTTGTTCATTGGTTCAATGGTTCATTTGTTCAATGGTTCATTGGGCGACGACCAATAAGACGAATAAAGCTTAACTCAATCCAACCGCTCTTAACTTTAACTAATCAACCATTCACGAATGAACGAATGAACAAATGAACCACTGAACAAATGAACAAAAAAAGCGTCCGTCCGTCACAGGGGAAACTCTCTGTGTGACAGTCCGGACGTGTTACATTCTTTAGTTGTCTGAACTCGAATTTAAGGAATTCAGGAATGGGCAGAATTTTGATGTAGCTTTTTGCCCAAACTCGAGAATATTAAGAATTCTGTTACTTCATTAATTCGAAAAATTCGAGTTCAAGACGGATGGGGCATTGGTTTTTGGTCATTGGGTCATTCGTGAATGGTTGGATTGCCCTCTATGTCATTTCGAACGATAGAGAGAAATCTTATGCGCTTGATATGGTTAATTAAGTTGACTGGTTGATTGAGTTAAGTAGTTAGCTCGCCGTCCAGGTCTATTCGAACAAAATCCAATGAACTACTGAACAAATGAACAAATGAACTAATGAACCAAACCCAAGGAACCGTCCGTCCGTCACAGGGGGAAACTCTCTTGTGACAGCCCGGACAACCAAGATTTACGAATTACGATTAACAATTGAACTGACGATTGACCAATGAACTATTGAACCAATGAACAATTGAAATTGAAAATGCGAAAGCCCCGGATGAACGACTGAGTCCGGGGCTTTCAGATCAACACCAAAACTTAACACATTAAAACTAAACTTAAAATCTATATACTTTAACAACCAATTTCTTAATCATGTTTTAACTTTTACGAAAAAATATTAAACACGTATTTATACTTACTAACTCAAGCTCAGCCTCGCAAAAACGGGTTAAAATTACGGGTGCCAATAGCCATACCAGATGCACGGCATACGGTTTTGTCGCCATATTTAAAGTTAATGGTGTCCATGGCCTGATATAGTTTAATCTGTTCTTCATTATCGTCGAACAGGTTGATCTGATAGCTGCCGCTGCAAAGATCGCTCAGGCGCACGCCGATAAGCCTTACCGGGCGCGAACTGTTCCAGGCCTTCTTAAAAAGATTTTTGATGCCGGGGATGAGAATATGCTCCGCAGCCGTGAGCGGGATTTTCTCCTGCAAGGTATGCGTTTCAAAATTGGCGTAGCGCACCTTAATAGCCATACACGATGATACTTTATTTTCCTTGCGTAGTTTAAAGGCCAGTTCTTCCGTCATAGAAACCAGCGTAGCTTCCAGTGATCGGGCATCCCTAACATCATGCATAAAGGTTTGTTCGGTTGAGATCGACTTCCGTTCAGAATGCGGCGTAATTTCGCTGTGATCAATTCCCCTCGCCTTTTCCCATATGTAAATTCCTGATTTTCCAAATACCGTTTGCAAAAAACGCAGCTCCGTACGTTGCAGGTCGCCAATTTTCTCGATACCGTACTGATAAAGCTTCTGGCAGGTTTTCTCGCCCAGCATCGGTATTTTACGGATAGGCAAAGGTGCCATAAACTCCATTTCTTTACCATGCGGTATCACCAGTTCTCCATTGGGTTTAGCTTCATTAGTAGCCATTTTTGCCACCGTTTTACCAGATGCCATACCAAATGAAATAGGCAAGCCGGTTTCCTTCATGATCTTCTGGCGCAGATTGGAGGCTAACTGGTGGCAGTCGTGGAAGCGATCCATACCGGTTAGGTCGATGTAAAACTCATCTATAGAGGTTTTTTGATAGAGCGGCACAGCATCATGGATAATCTGCGTAACGGCTGCCGAAGCTTCGGAATAACGCCCATGCGAGCCTCTTACCAAAATAGCATGCGGGCATAGCTTGAGTGCCTGCCGGGTAGGCATGGCAGAATGTACACCATATTTACGAGCCTCATAGCTACAGGAAGCCACTACTCCCCTTTCTGCCGAACCACCGATGATAACCGGCTTGCCAATAAGCGAAGGATCGAACTTTCGTTCTACCGATACAAAAAATGAATCAAGGTCGATATGTACGATGTAACGCTTGCCGGACATAGTACAAATGTGGAAAAAATATTGCACATTTTACTAACTTTTTTAGCAATTTTGAGTTATTAATTAAAAGTAGATAGCGATGTCAGCCTATAAAGATTACCTGTTTTTGTTGCGGCCAACAGAACTGGTAGCCCGGCAAATTAAATTTTTTAAAGAAAAAGCCCTGGAGATGATCGGTCCTTACCCGTCGTTCAAATCATCGGCACATATATCGCTGATAGAATATCCACGGCAAAAACCTTTTATGATGCAACCAGCGATTGACACGATGGCACAAAAGATTGAAGGGTTTCCATCAATTCAGATACAGATTAACGGGTTCAATTTTTTTGAGCATAGCGAGGATAAGCTCACTATTTTTGCCGCCATACAGCCCACCTACCAAAGCGATAAATGGTTTGATAACCTGTACAAACAATCTCTGCTCAAAAAGAAGAGTACGCCTCACATTACCATAGCGCGTAACATCCCGGTAGATTCCTTTTATAAGCTATGGCCCTATTTTCGGTATTCGAACTATAAGGAAAGATTTGATATAACCGCGCTCACTATTTTAGAACGTGAAACATTGGATCCCTTTAAAAAATGGCAGATACACCGGGAGATTCCTTTTAGAAAAGAAGTGCAGAAAAACGTAGTGGAGGAACCGTTGGAAGATTATTAACGGGCAATATTCGCTGTAGCAATCTTCGTGATCTTTGCGCCTGCTCCGTGCCCCCGGTGGTTAATTTAACCGCCGAGTACACAAAGAAGGCGCAGAGCCCACAGAGGCAAAATTATAATGAAGAGTTTAACTCCTTATCTGCCCGTTACCTCTTACAATCCATTTATAGCTGGTGAGTTCTTCAAGCCCCATTGGCCCGCGGGCGTGGAGCTTTTGGGTACTGATGCCAATTTCGGCACCTAAACCAAATTGTGCACCATCGGTAAAAGCAGTTGACGTGTTTACGTAAACAGCTGCCGCATCCACAGTATTTAAAAAGGTCTCGATGTTAGCAGCATCTTCCGAGATAATGGCTTCGCTATGCTTAGAACTATATTCGGCAATATGATCCAGGGCTTCCTGTAAGGTGTTAACCGTTTTGATGGCTATTTTCATATCCAGAAACTCAATGCCGAAATGTTCCGGAGCAGCCTGATGCAACAGCTCATCAGGATAATTACCTTTAAGTGCCCAGTAAGCGCGGTCATCGGCATAAACCTCTACTTTTTTATCGGCTAATGGCTTTGTTAACTCAACCAGGTCATTAAGACGTTGGTTATTAACGATGAGGCAATCCAGCGCGTTACAAACACTTACACGGCGAGTTTTGGCATTATCGATAATGGCAGCGGCTTTTTGCACATCGCCGGTTTGGTCAAAATACGTGTGAACGATGCCTGCGCCAGTTTCAATTACAGGCACCTTGCTATGCTCACGCACATAGTCGATCAAGCCCTGGCTTCCGCGCGGAATCAATACATCCACATAGCTCCTGGCATTGAGCAGTGCCGCCGTTGCTTCTCTTTCTGCGGGTAGCAGTGTGGCAACGTTAACATTGATGCCATGCTTTTGCAGCACGTTATGTATTACGCTGATAATGGCGAGGTTGGAAAACTCGGCGTCGCTGCCACCTTTTAATATACCAACGTTGCCTGTTTTAAAGCAAAGCGCAAATACATCAAACGTTACGTTTGGCCGTGCCTCATAAATTACACCTACTACGCCCAAGGGCACGGCTACCTTAGTAAGCTGAAGCCCGTTAGGCAAGGTGCGCTCGGCTAAGGTTTTACCCAGCACATTAGGCAAAGCGGCAACGTTCTTCATCTCCCCGGCAATATCTTTAATACGGCTGGCGGTAAGTTTCAGGCGGTCGTATTTCGGGTCCTGCGGGTCCATACGGTCAAGGTCTTTTTGATTTTCGGCAAGCAGGGTCTCTGTATTGGAAACGGCGGCATCTGCCACGTCTTCCAGTACCGTTCTAACTTTTTCGGCTGAAATATTAACCATGGTGCGGCCTGCTGCGACCGCATTTTTAAAATAATCCGTATAATCCATCGCTATCAGGGTTGCAGGTAAAGATAATCGTAATGTACAAGGGCTTTTTGTTTTTTTGCGCCGATGCGTTCGCGGGCTTTGTCTGAGCCATACTCGGCTATGCCAACGCCCACCGGCTGGTCCTGTTCGTCAATCAGCTTAATAATGTCGCCTTTCTTAAAGTCGTCTATCACGCTGATTACGCCCACAGGCAATAAGCTCGTAGCCCGGTTGGAGGTAAGCGCCTCTTTAGCGCCCTCATTAATGCGCACAATACCGGTTGCAAAATGAGCCGAGTGCGCTATCCACTTCTTTTTGCCCGATTTATGTTTTTCGGGGATGAAGCGGGTATGTATTAATTCGTTGTTTAAAAGATCGATGAGCACGTTATCGCGGGTTCCGTTGGCAATATGCACCTCGATACCCAGCTGTGCCACTTTTTGCGCCATGGTTGATTTGGTGATCATCCCCCCGCGACCAAACTGCGATTTACCGGAACTGATAAAAGCCGAAAAATCTGTTGTTTCGCCCCCTATTTCCTCAATCACTTTTGAACCTTCGGCTTTGGGGTCGCCATTGTAAATGCCATCCACGTTGGAGAGGATGATGAGTGCATGTGCATTAAGCATGGAAGCGATTAGTCCCGCCAGTTCATCATTATCGGTAAACATCAGCTCGGTTACAGATACCACGTCGTTCTCGTTCACCACGGGCACTACCTGGTGTTGCAGCAAAATCTCCAGACAGTTCTTCATGTTGAGGTAATGCGTCCTGTCGCGGAAATCTTCTTTGGTAACCAGTACCTGTGAACAAAGAATATCGCGTTCGCCGAAGAAATTAGAATAGGTATTGATCAATTTCACCTGACCGATAGAAGCCAGCAACTGGCGCGTAGCCACCGCGTCTGACTTCTCCGAAACCTCAATAAGGCTCCTGCCGGAAGCCACCGCCCCCGAAGAAACCAGGATCACCTCGTTGCCCAACTTCTTAATGGCGGCAATCTGCTCCACCAGATGCCCTATCCGGTAAACATCGGGCAAGCCGTTGGACTGCGTTAACACATTTGATCCAACCTTAATAACAATGCGGTGATAATTTAAAGCCATAGCCGTTTAAAGCCCCCAATATTACTAAAAATCACGGTTAAGGTGGTTATCAATCGATAGATTAAGTGTGATTTATGACATTTAATTAGCTATTAAGGGCTGAAAGGTCACGTCATCCTTTGGCCCAAATGTCATCCTGATCCCCGTCGAAGAATAGACATGCGGGTAAGGCCTGCCCGCCAATGCTTCGAGTACCTCAGCATGAGAGATTTGAAAAATACAGTTCTAAAGGTCATCCCGAACTTGTTTCGGGACCCCACAGGACAAGTTACCTTGCATGTGGGGTGCTGAAATAAATTCAGCATGACGTAGCTTTTTATTTAGTTAGATCCCTGTCATTTCACCTTCAGAGTCCTCCGGATCTTATAACTCAGCATGACAGCGCTCTTAAAAAATCTTGTCATGGCGAGGAACGAAGCCACCTCTTCGCAGGATAATGGCCTGGCTACGGGGTTGCTTCGTCGTACCTCCTCGCAATGACATGATAGACAAGGTGCCCCGCCATTATTCATTCATTGACAATTCACTCATTCACTCCCCCGTCCGTCCGTCACAGGGTGTAGATGGGGTGTGACAGGATGTGACAGTGTGTGACAGAGCAACCTTATCACCTACCCATGTCATTTCGACGTTAGGAGAAATCTTATACGCAATGCACAGTACGGCGACCTGTGTTAAGGTACAAGATCTCTCTCTGTCGTTCGAGATGACATATTGGGAGATAAAGCAGTGCATAAAGGCACACGCGGCACGCGTGCGCCAGCATTAGGGGTTATAGTTTGAACATCTCTGATGTAATTACGGCGGTACTAAAGTTAGAAGTCGATTGTTGGATGTAGGAGCCGGGTTTAACTTTTAAAATCGCGACATGAACTATTGCATTTTGCGACATACCTGGATGTATTTTGAGCGTTTCCGGAGTGGGGCGTAAGTCATAGCTGCAGTTGCCATGCCAGGAAATATAAAAAGTAACTTTGATGTTCCTTGTCTTTATGATTTCTGTTTGTATTTTTTCATTTCTTATAATCAATGCCTCTATGCCCTTAATGGTAGTTTTAAAAGAACCAACTTTAAACCGGCTACAGTCCGTTGTTGTTTGTCCAAAAGTTTGAAGGCCAAAAATCACGAAAATAGCACATTGTAATAAGCCAGGGATAATCTTCATCGGTTTAGGATTAGCTAAGAAAATAAATTTATGGTTTGTTCCCAAATATAACTACTTAGCAATTAATTAAGGAAATTCTTCGTCAGAGATATGGGCAGGTAACTGCGGGTGCGACACGCGTGCGCCAGCATAGTGGGAGACAAAAGCAGTGCATAAAGGCACACGCGGCACGCGTGCGCCAGCATTAGGGGGTGTGACAGAGCAACCTTACCACCTACCCCATGTCATTTCGACGTTAGGAGAAATCTTATACGCAATGCACAGTACGGCTACCTGTGTTAAGGTACAAGATCTCTCTCTGTCGTTCGAGATGACATATTGGGAGATAAAAACAGTGCATAAAGGCACACGAGGCACGCGTGCGCCAGCATTGGGGGTGTGAACAGCAATGCAGGAAGCCTCACCAATCCTCCCCATTTAAAATTGAGGTTGCAACCAGGTTCACCTCATCTTCGATTTCGTCTCTGGTTGGAAATTTTGCAATTCGCTCAATTTCGCGCAATAAAAGAGGATCCGTTGTGGTTTTTGCGAAGTTTAGAATCCAAAATTTCCACATCCCGTCATCTGTTCTTAATATCTCAATTAGTTGAGGAGTTATTCTATCAATATAAGGCCTCAGAATGTCTGCTACAGAGCTGGCAACTGGCCAATTCATGTCTTGAAGCCACACTAATAAGTCTGGAATAATAGGTCTTAACTCTTCAAATGAAAGTTTTTGAAGGTCTTTAATTACTTCATGGTCGTGTTTGTGACGAGGTATAAGTTTCCTGACATCCATATTAAGTAAATCTACAATTACTTCTGCCTAATTCCTTAGCATGCCGCGCCTATCCGTCCGTCCGTCACAGGGTGTTAGTGGGGTGTGACAGGGTGTGTTTGATGTCGAGTTTCGGATTTACTAGTGGAGGCACAAGTACTCAGCGCGCTACCAGACGCTGCATACTTGCGCCAGGATTGGGGACACGCATAAAATTCCAGCATCCATTTTAAACCAATAGTTTAAAAAAAGCTACTATTTTTAGTAAAAATTACAAAAAACAATTAAAAATACTAATAAAAATTGACTTTTCCACAATCATAAATATCTGTATTTCAGGATACAACTCTACTCAAATCCCATATAATACCCAGCAGTTAACACTATGTGGAAAACTCCAAATTGTAGCAGGAAAAGCAGAGCAGTAACTTTGATTTAAACACATATAAAAATATTATGGCAAAAAAGAAAGCCTGTCCGGACTCCTACCTCCCGACAGACTAAGTAGTAAGAGGCTTGCCCCCTCGAGCCAGGTTTGATGAGATCCTGAACTTTGATTGATTGACTATTACGTGAGCAAATGTGGATTATCTTTCGCATTTAATCAATAAATTTTTATCAACATCCTAACTTATTGATCGTCTTACATTAAAACTCTCCGGGTTGTTTCGTTAGCGACTCATATTCCTTCAAGGGAAAAGATTTGCATGGATAAATAAGAGCCTTAAGAAACGGCCTCTTTTGACCGATTGCAAACATTGAAATGGGACACCTACTAGGCTTTCACTATTTCAAAACTCGTTACTTTTTAAATTCAATTTAATGGAGAATTTTTTTGACAGATCACAATTTCTTTTTTCAAGGTTTGACAAATACTTTGATATAGTAAACACCAAAGGAACAGTTTATCTCGCTATAAATACATTCTTTATAGGTGCAGTACTATCGAACATTAGCAACTTAGATAAGTCGTTTAATTTAACAGAACTTACTATTGCTACAATCAGTTTATTTTTGGCTTCCTGCTTTATTTCTACCTTTTTGGTACTCTTAGCAATTAATCCATTCTTGAAATCTGGCACCAAAAATGGCACTGCAAGTAGTATTTTTTATTATGGAAGCATCGCAGAATATGAAAAGGATGTATTTATAAAGCGATTAGAATGTATCCAAAACGAAGAATTACGATCTGATGTCGGCGGTCAATTATATTGCCTGGCTGAAGGCTTGAAGTTCAAGTACAATATGCTTAAATGGTCGGGATGGGTAATTATAGGAGAATTCCTATTGCTTATACCTGTGCTATTATTATTAACAATTCATTTAAAATAATAACTATGACAAAAGACTTAATATTTGGTAAATATATTCAAGATCTTAATAATATTGTAAGGAACGAAGGAGTTTTAAAAGCAAAAGCTTTTTCAAATTTTACAGGCGAAAGAATAAATTTATCGGAAGGGCTTTCTCCCAAAAAGCCATTCGAACACATAGAGCCATTACGTTTACTATTAAAATTACCGCATCCTCAAATATCTACCGGAACGCATCCAGATTTCACCGGTGTCGGTTTTACTCATGTATCAGAAGATCATTATATCGTTTCTGTATTCATGGATGTAAAGAACTCAACCGTCTTTTTTAATAAATATAATAATAATCAAATTGCTCTTATCATTCAAACCATTCAAGCCGCCGCTATTGCTATCAGTTCTTTATTTGGAGGCCATATTCAACGTCTGCAATATGACGGGTTATTTGTTTATTTCGGAGGAAAGGGAATTACACAAGAGAAAGCAATAGAAAGTGCGCTTAACGCGACTTCTTTCTTTTCTTATTTTATAAAGTATGAGTTAAACGTGATTTTGAAAGAATATGACTTTGACAAGATTTCGACCAGGGCTGGAATAGATTTTGGCAAAGACGATCAAGTAACTTGGTATAGGTTTGGAGTACAAGAAGCTTCAGAGGTAACAACGGTAAGTTTACATACAAGTTTAGCTCCTAAAATGCAATCCAAAGCCTCAGCTAACGGCATTGTAATTGGAAATAATGTTAAGGAAAAGTTACAATTAGACAACTTTGTTTCGGTTGTTAAGCGAGTCGAGGACGGCAAAATAGTGGAGGATGAGTATATTTTTTACAAGTATAGGCAACACAAATTTAACTGGGAAGCTTGGTTAGTTAAAAACTTTTCTTTTATAAAAAGAGACGGTGAACAGATCCTAATAGACTATGATTTTAACAAAGATGCCGAATTAAGGGCTATCAAAAGCTCCAATGATCAGCTCTTACGAATATTAGGTTACTCGAATGGGAGCACCTATATTTCAACAACTGGTTTACCGAACACAAATGCTTTAGGCTCTCCCGCCCCCAATAATAAAAACTATAATATACCTAATGGTGAATAGCGAAAACCCAAACGATATTGATTGGTTCACACAAGTTGTTCTTATAAAAAAGTTCATGCCCAACTTCAACGTGGCCCTGGGAAACATCAAAGGATTCAAAACGATCGAGTTTTCGGTGTCACTCCCTTATCAACAGTTTAAATTTGATTTTATGATAGCTTATAAGCCCAAATTTAAATATGGTGTTCAACTTCACCAGCCCTTGCTATTTTGTAAAAACAATGATATTATTCGGCATATAGACGCCCATATAAATATTGATGGACAGATCTGTTATTTTTACCCAGGTGACCTAAGCTATAAATCTGGCATTAGCTGCTTGTATGCAATACAAGCAGCTATTAAATGGGCAGATTGTTATAATTATTGGATACATAATAAATTAGGCGGTTGGCCTTGTTCAGAAATGCCTCACGGTAGTTATGCCCCGGCCTCTTTTGAAATACATAGACCATTACTATTTTAATCCACTCCTGCTGTTCAACCCCTCTGGCGCAAGTATCCAGTGTAGTTCTGTGCGTGGCGTACTTGTGCCTTAATCAACCATCTTCCCTGTCCGTCCGTCCGCCCTCCTTACACCCTGTTACACCATGCGGACAAGCACCTCCCAAAATCCAATCTCCCAAAATCCGAAATCGAAAATCCGAAATCAAAGCACATCTGCCAGATCCACGCCTTGTTCCCGTTGCTCCAGGGTGGCAAGGACTTCGAGGGTTTGGGATACTACGATGGTGGTGCCGGGGAGGGCCTTGCGTAGTTCGCGGGCTTTGGTTTGCCATTGTTGGTAGCCGTTGGCATCGGGGAACAGGATCACTTGCCTGCCTTGCAATATGGCGCATTTCTGAGGGTTTAAACCGGTTAAACTGCCGCAGGCGAGCCACGTAAAGGCGGGCATTAACAGGCTGGCTATAATGGCTGTTTTCTCGCTTTCTACAATGGCTACCCCCCAAGCAGCCCCCCGCCCCCCTAAAGGGGGAGCAGAAGTTTGATTAGCACTAAGAGTGTAATTTGTGTTACTTGAAGTAGCGGCAAGCAGATGTTCGCCGAAGAGGCATTGGCGGAGGTGGAACGCTTTAGTTTGATCATCCGCAGTATTACCGTTATTACGACTAAAAGCAAGGCTGTGTACCCAGTTAATGTGGCTAAAGGGTTCTTTTACGCGTTTGCCGGTGGTGGCGTTGTAGAGCATAATTTTGCCTGTACGAACGTTGCCCTGCTGGTCCAGCTGCCAAAAAATGGTTGCGCCGGGCCAGTATTTGCTGGTGCCTATGCGGTATTGTGCAACCGCCTGCGCCGCTGCCTCCAGCCCGAAACGCCGGATAAGGTACTGCACAAAGTGGTTGTTTTGGTAATTGGCAAAACTGCGGTTCACATACGCCGGCGCAATAAAGCTGGGTTGGATTGTTTTGTTGGCCGCCGGTTTGTAAGTTTTAGTGTTGTAATGTTGTCGCCGGTTAATGCCTGGGTACGCGTTGCCCCTTGTTTCGCTAAAAAACTGGCGTGGGGTAAAATGGTAACCGCATTTGTCTTGCCGGTTACACCGACCGGCATGCGGGGCCAGCTGCTGGCGGGTTTGTGTATCTATGTACCTCGAAAAACAGTGGCGGTGGTTACAGGCCGGGCACCGGTAGCGCGATGAAGTACCGGCGTAAGGTTGCAGGATATACATGAGTGTTAATGGTTGTTGTGGTTAATAATGCGTAGTGGCAGAAAACAGCTGTCACATCCTGTAACATGGTAGTAACACCCCGTTACGGACGGACGCTCATTGGTTCATTTGTTCATGGGTTCATTGGTTCATTGGTTCATTTATCATTGGTTCATTTGTTCATTTGTCATTGGTTCATTTGTCATTGGTTCATTGGTTCATTGGTTCATTGGTTCATTCGTTCATTTGTCATTGGGTCATTTATCATTGGGTCATTTATCATTGGGTCATTGGTTCATTGGGTGACTAATAAGCCGAGTAAAAGCTTAACTCAATCCAACCGCTTCACTAATCAACCATTCACTAATGAACTACTGAACCAATGAACTATTGAACTACTGAACCAATGAACTACTGAACCTTCTTCAAGATCCTGTCGGCTGTTTGGTGTGATATGCGGAGCTTTTTGCCTATCTCCCTAAGGCTTAAACCTTGCTCTTTGAGGGCTATTACCTGGTTGGCCACTTCGTCATCTACCTTGCCTTTTCGCTGTTCCAGTTGCATCCACTCTTCACCGTAGCCGAGTACTTCGTATTGCAAAAAGTTATCGGGCTTGCTAATTTGGCACAGGATAACGTTGCCTTCGCCGTACACCTGCTCGGTATTGCGCTGTTTAATTTGCTTAAGGTAGCGTATGTTACTGTCGGCATTGCTTTCGCCAATGGTAAAGGCGCTGTCGCAAAAGTTCATCAGCATTTTACTGCCCTGCAAATCATTACGGGTAATGGCCTGGGTAAGATCGCGCTTGGGGGTATGGGCCAGCACGAGTATGCTAAGGTCGTGCTTGTTTTTAAGTTGTTTAAGATGTTTCATCAGCGGTAAAGCATCTTTGGCCTTTTCGGTCTCGTTGCGCAGGTAGGTAAGGTTATCAACCACCAGCACTTTAATGCCCGATTGTGTAACCAGCCTTTCCAGAAACCAGATGAGGTATTGGTCAAAGTCATCAAAATCATCCGGAACCTCCATATCCGGGTTCATCTCAGCCCTTAAAAAGTTGATGCCGAAGTTATAATGATGCTGATAGTTTACCGAGTAGCGCGACTCAAACTGTTTATTGGTGAGCTCAAAATCGCAATACAGCACCCGCTGAGGCACGGTTTCAACCTCAAAAGGATGCCCGGCATTACCTTTGGCTATAGCATCAGCAATTTGAACAGCCAAAATACTTTTGCCCAGGTTACTGTCGGCAAACAGAATGCATACTTCGCCTTCGTACCAAAATTTACCAAAAAGCATTTTAGGCACTTTCCGGCTGTTGGCTTCATCCATCCATTGGTTAGCTGTTTTGATAATGAGCAGGTGCTGCTGGTTAGTTTCCTGCTGTAGTAGTTCCATACTTTCTTGTTGTAATTGTTCGGGGGTCATTTTTTGTGGTTAATTAGTTGGATTAAGTTGATTTAGTTAAGTAGTTGACTGGGGTCTATTGAGTTGATTTAGTTACATGGTTCATTGGATTCCACTACTCACTCAATACAACTAGTCACTCAATCAACTACTTAACTAAATCAACCAACCCTGCGTTAGCAGAAAAATCCTCCCCCTATACCTCCTTACCTGTGTGTAAGTGGTTTTCATCATTTTTGCTGTATGGGGTACAGCAGCCTGAGCTTTGTTTGATACTTGCAAGTGTCCGTCCGTCCGCGGGTGTCCATGTCATGTTACAAGTGCGGACGGCCTTTTTTGTGAAAGAAATACCTCGAAGGTATAGTTGGGATGATTTTCTTTTTCAAAAATAAAGAAAAATCTTTAAAATAAAGAATAATCTGTAAAATATATTTTTCTGTCCGCGTAGTGTCCGGGAGGGTAACAGGGGCGGACGGACGGACAGGGGGATGGGGGTATAACGTTAATTGCCCTGTGCCCATTACCTGAGATATGGCGAGGCGACTACGGGTGCGTCAAAGCAACCTCACCACCCTGTCATGGCGAGGAACGAAGCCATCTCCTCGCTCGGCTAATTACCTGGACACGGGTTTGCTTCGTCGTACCTCCTCGCAATGACAATAGATGTTATTCTGAAAATTCTTTAATTCTGAAAATTCTGGTTCAAGACAACCCTCGCTGTTCGAAGTCTCCGACTTCGAACCATTATGGAGATAGTTTATAACTATCGTTTAAATATCAGCGACATCCATCCGGTAGTCTGAAGACTATCAACATAGTCGTTCGAAGTCGGAGACTTCGAACAGCGGTGGTGCGTCAAAGCAACCTCCCCATCGTGTCATGGCGAGGAACGAAGCCACCTCCTCGCTCGGCTAATTGACTGACTACGGGTTTGCTTCGTCGTACCTCCTCGCAATGACAATAGACGTTATTCTGAAAATTCTTTAATTCGGAAAATTCTGGTTCAAGACAACGCTCGCTGTTCGAAGTCTCCGACTTCGAACCATTATGCAGATAGTTTACAACTATCGTTTAAATATCAGCGACATCATCTGGTAGTCTGAAGACTATCAGCATAGTCGTTCGAAGTCGGAGACTTCGAACAGCGGTGGGTACTTATATACATGTTAGGCCATGAAGGGAATTAAAAATATTTTTTTAGTTTTATGGTTTAGTGCTAATATGCCAGACAAGAAAAATGCCAAAGAAGCATCTAACATCTTTCATAGTATTATGAAAGCAAGTGTAACGCCTAAAAAGTTTGATGCTGAACCCCGCCCAAAATGTGGATTACTTGGTGACTTTATCCCTCCACCACAAAAAGACGGAAAGAATTTAGTTGTTCAATATAAATGCCCTAATGGCCGTGAATATTCAAAGTATGTAATGCTAAAATACGCTAAAAATGAAGCTACACGAAATATATCCTCATAATAAATTTCTATTTTTTACTAGCGTTATTTTAATGTCTACAGGTACATATTTAGATGGAACTAACAAGGCAAACAGGGACATTATAACCGTTATATTTATATTAGGAATGCTATTGATATTACTAAGCTTAAAAAAACCTAAGCATAAAAGTGATACGGTCTAACACGTATATAAGTACCTCTTGATACAAAACGAACCAAAAAATCAAGACAGCAGAAAGGCCTGCGTGTGCATAGATTGGCCGAAGGAGGAGACTTTTAAATAGCATTGCGTGTTTAAAGCCCTCCCCATCGGGGAGGGTTGGGTGGGGTCAATCAACCTGTCCGCAACCCTGTCCGGCACAGTAACACCCGGGGACGGACGGACAGGGCGAGTAAATAAAATACAAAGGCCTCAAAAGTTTCCCTTTGAGGCCTGCTTAATTAATATGATAGTACGATTTTTCTTAGTCGGCTACAGCGCGGAACATCAGGGCTCCTACTGTTAGGTTGGTGCGGCTGTCGATAATGATAGCGCCACCGTTTGATTTATTTTCCTGGTAAAGGTCAAAGGCCAGCGGATCTGCTGTTTTGATAATTACCCGGCCGATGTCGTTCAGCTTAAATTCTTCGTCGTAGATCTCTTCTAAGGTGTTGATGTTTACCTTGTGGAGCACTTCCTGAATTTTGCCACGTGTTACCTTACTGTTGTGCTGAATAAGGTAAGTTAACGACGGGTTAAGCGGGCGACTATCCATCCAGCAAAGGTCGGCCTCGATAAGCTGTGATACTTGCGGCTGATAGTTGCTGTTTACGAGCACGTCGCCACGGCTAATATCGATGTCATCTTCCAGGTGAAGGGTAACAGATTGGCCCGCGATAGCCTCTTCCGGATGTTTATCAAAGATTTCGATCCTATCCAGGGTTGATGTATGGCCAGAAGGTAATACGGTTATCTTATCGCCTACTTTAAAGTTTCCGCTCAGAATACGACCGGCATAGCCACGGTAGTCGTGCAGATCTTCGGTTTGCGGGCGTACTACCCATTGCACCGGCATACGGGCATGAGCGGTAGTTTCGTCAACCTCAACTTCTACGGTCTCCAAATGGTCAAGCAAGCTCTTGCCGTTGTACCATTGTACCCGGTCAGACTTATGTACCACGTTATCACCTCTCAGTGCGCTAACCGGGATATAGGTTACTTCTTTTAAGCCGAGCTTTGCGGCAAGCGCTTTATAGTTTTCAACGATGGTGTTAAACACGTTCTCGTCGTAATCAACCATATCCATCTTGTTTACGCAGATCACTACATGAGGGATTGCGAGCAAAGAAACGAGGTATGAGTGGCGGATGGTTTGTTCAACCACACCGTTACGCGCATCAATCAGGATGATAGCCAGATTGGCGTTAGACGCACCGGTAACCATGTTACGGGTATACTGGATGTGTCCAGGCGTATCGGCAATAATAAACTTGCGGTTATCCGTCTGGAAATATTTGTAGGCCACGTCAATGGTGATGCCCTGCTCACGTTCGGCGCGAAGACCGTCTGTCAAGATAGCAAGGTCTATGCTACCATCGTCGTTCTTACGGTTTGAGCGTTGCAAAGCCTCCAGCTGGTCGGCCAGAATTGATTCTGTATCATAAAGCAGGCGACCAATGAGGGTACTTTTACCATCGTCAACACTACCTGCTGTAAAAAACTTTAATATGTTCATGTTAAAAGTAGCCTCCTTTCTTACGGTCTTCCATTGCTGCTTCAGATACCTTGTCGTCCATACGTGCGCCACGCTCGCTGATCTTTGACTCGCTGATCTCGCTGATAATATCGTCGATCTCAAACGCCTCAGATGCCACGGCTGCGGTACAGGTCATATCACCAACGGTACGGAAACGTACGGTACGGCGTTCAACCACGTCTTCGCTATCCATATTCAGAAACTCCGAAGCGGCCATTAACTGCCCGTTACGGGTAATCACATCGCGCTGGTGCGCAAAATAGATTGATGGCAGCGGAATATTTTCGCGGCGGATATAATTCCACACGTCCAGTTCGGTCCAGTTACTAATCGGGAACACACGTACGTTTTCGCCTTTGTGAATACGTCCGTTATAGATGTTCCAGAGCTCAGGGCGCTGGCGCTTAGGATCCCACTGGCCAAACTCGTCACGTACCGAAAAGATACGTTCCTTAGCACGGGCCTTTTCCTCGTCACGACGGGCACCACCAATACAAGCATCAAACTCATATTTGGCAATGGTATCCAGCAGGGTTACCGTTTGTAATTGGTTACGACTGGCATTTTTACCCTTCTGCTCCACCACTTTGCCCTGGTCGATAGAATCCTGCACATAGCCCACGATCAGCTTTTCGCCGCCTAAACGGGCAATCATCTCATCACGATACTGTATAGTTTCCGGGAAATTGTGCCCGGTATCGATGTGTACCAGGGGAAAAGGAAACTTACCGGGGCGAAAAGCTTTTTCTGCTAAACGCACCAGTGTTATAGAATCCTTACCTCCCGAAAACAATAGAGCAGGACGCTCAAACTGCCCTGCCACTTCCCGAAGGATGTGGATGGCTTCAGCTTCCAGCTCATCTAAATAATCAAGTCTGTTGTTCGTCATTTTCAGTATTATTTTACGGCATGCAAACCGCACTCTTTCTTTGATTGATCTTCCCACCGCCAACGGCCGGCGCGGAAATCTTCGCCTTCCTGCACGGCGCGTGTACAAGGTGCACAGCCAATGCTTGGAAAGCCTTTATCATGCAACGGATTATAGGGGATATTATTGGCTTTCACATAAGCTTTAACATCGTCCAGTGTCCAGTCAAAAAGCGGATGGAATTTAATCAGTTGGTTCTGATCGTCCCACTCCACATTTTCCATGTCATGACGATTGGCAGATTGCTCAGACCGTATCCCGGTGATCCAGCAACGATTACCGGCAAGCGCTCTTTTTAGCGGCTCTATCTTACGGATATAGCAGCATTCCTTACGGTTCTCTACCGACTCATAGAAGCTGCTGGGCCCTTTTTTACTCACCATCTCCTGCACCAACTGGCTATCAGGGAAATAGGCATGAATAGGCTTGCCATAAATTTCCATGGTACGGTTCCAGGTGTAATAGGTTTCGGGGAAAAGCCTCCCGGTTTCGAGCGTAAATACCTTAATCGGTATATCATTGGCAAAGATCATGTGACTGATCACCTGGTCTTCCCAACCAAAGCTGGTAGAGAAAACAATCTCACCCGGAAATAGCTCAGCAAGCACCTTTAATGATGCTACTGCATCAAGGCCCGCTGTTTGTTCTTTTATATTTCTTATTAGCTCGCTCATTGCTTAAACTAATTTCAGTGCAAAATGGATAATACTTCTTAAACTTATGGCGATAACGATCACTGCAACCGCAAACATGATGCTTTTGGTAGAGATCTGGTTAGACACCTTTGCCGCAATAGGCGATGCCAATGCACTGCCAATAACCAGCCCTGCAACAGCTTCCCAATGCGCACCGCTAAGCATGGTTACAAAGGTAAGTGAACTCATCAACGCAATAAAAAAGCGCGAAAGCTTTACTGTACCCAGCGAAAACCGGGCATGACGACCGCCTGCTATCAGCGTAGACAGTACGATAGAGCCCCAGCCGCCACCGCCAACGGCATCAATAAAGCCACCGCCAAAACCCAGCAGGCGCACTCTTTTAAACTTACTGCCCGCCTTAACTTTGCGCTTCAAATTTAACGCTTTGCGGAATATCACAATACCCAAAATAAGGGTATATAATGAAACGAAAGGCTTAGAATATTGGCTATAGTGCTCAAGCGACGAAAGGATATAAGCGCCAGACATGGCACCGATAATACCCGGCACCAGCAACAGCCTGAACAATTTCCAGTTAATATTACCTAACCGGTAATGCATCCAACCGGCTATACCATTGCTCAGAATCTCAGAAAGGTGAACACCCAAACTGGCCGATGCAGGCGGTATACCCATAGAAAGCGAAAAGGTGGTGGATGTTACACCGTATGACATGCCGATGGCGCCGTCAACCAATGCAAACGCAAACCCCGCACCCAGAAAATAATAGAACGTTGGCTGGATGTTTTTAACATACACCTGAAAGCCCGGCTCATTATACCACAACGCTATCGTACCAATCACTATAGAAACGATGATGGTTGTAAAAATAAGCCACTTAAAATTTTTGCGCTGCCCCTGACTTTCGTCTTTAGGAGCAACCAGAATCGATGTTACTTCATTCAATTGTTTCACCTTGTCTGAAAAATCACCGCTTAAAGTTTCTCTTAGCTTGCTCATATAATCAAGCGTGGTATCAATTTCGGCAGGAATACCTGCGTTTAATGTTTCTTTTAACCGCTTGGCAATCGTTGGGGATTTGCCGTTGGTTGATATTGCTATCTTCAGATCGCCCTTTTGCACAATAGAGCCGAGGTAAAAATCACAAAGCTCCGGTTTATCGGCCACGTTGATCAGTAGCTTCCGTTCACGGGCCGCTTTACGGATCCGTTCATTCAAAACGTTATCTGCGGTAGCGGCTACAACAACATCTGCCCCGTCTAAATCCGTCGGCTCAAATGATTTCTGGATGATTTTTACGCCCTCATATTCAGACGCAAACAAATGCACTCCAGGCAATATTTTTTCGGAAATAACAGTTACCCTTGCATACGGACTATTTTTAAGCAGGGCGGTAAGCTTTTCAAGGCCTACGTTACCTGCTCCAATCAACACCGCGTGCAACTGATTCAGTTTCAGAAAAACCGGAAACAGCTGATTGCCGCTCTCCGCATGACTGATCTGAACCGGGGATTCGCTATTATTCCTTTTCGACAACGTCATAAAACTCGCGGATAGACTGGAATTGATGATGGAGCGAAACCACTTCACCAAAAATCATCATTGCCGGCGCTTTTATTTTATTTTCTTCAACTACTTCAACTATCGTTTCAACGGTGCCTACCGCAATTTTCTCATCCGCAGAGGTACCGTTCTGAATTACAGCTACCGGTAAAAAGCCTTTACCTTCATTTTTAAAAATAGCGGTGATTTCTTCCAGCTTATTCAGCCCCATAAGCACTACCACGGTAGCATTGGTACGGGCAGCCGTATAAAGATCAGCAGAAACGGTGCCTGCGGCTGTTGTACCGGTTACTACCCAAAAGCTTTCGCTCTTACCACGATGGGTTACCGGAATCCGTTGCCTGCCGGGTACGCCGATGGCACTGGAAATACCAGGAACAACTTCGGTTTTAATACCGCATGCTTCTGCCTGCTCCAGTTCTTCATACCCACGACCAAACACAAACGGATCGCCGCCTTTTAGTCTTACCACATGACCGTAATTACGTGCGTAATCAATCATCAGTTTGTTAATAGCGTCTTGTGAATAAGAGTGCTCGCCAGAACGTTTGCCCACATATACTTTTACAGCTTGTGCAGGCGCAAACGCTAAAAGCTCCTCATTCACCAGCGCATCATACAACACAACGTCGGCAGCTTTTAATGCCTTAACACCTTTAATAGTGATCAGTTCGGCATCACCCGGCCCTGCTCCTACCAAAGTTATCTTCGGCTCTTTTGTATGCTCTTTCACTAAACTACTATCAATCATGACTGTACCAGCTCTTCCCGCTTAACTTTTGATTGTGCCAAAAACGCTTCAGCTTGCTTAATATATGATGCTGCAAACGCTTCTGTAGGCTCGTTTTTGCTAATCTGTAAAACCAGCTCGCTGAATGAGGAACCCAATTCAAAATCACCGGTCTCTACGTATTTGGCATCAAACTCCTTCATGATCATGTTCTGTGTACTGGCGTTCACGCTTCTGTCAAGCAGTAATGCTTTTGCAGAGCTGATAAATACACTGTAAGCGTGATATATTGAATCCGCCCAACGACCTTCGCGGAAGGCGTTATTGGCCCACTCCATCTTTTCATCAGACTCAAACAACAGGGTAGCAACAAGGTCAATCACCACACCGGCACACTCGCCCACGCCGATAGCAGTTTTATAGGTTTCCTGGTGGCCCCAGTCAACAAACTCGTCGTCGGCAACATTGGTTAAATCAGCCAGTGGTTTTAATAGCTGGTAGAAATAATCCTTGCCTTTTCTATCGTAGTAATTATGGAAAGGTTCCTCGCTTACTGCGTTTTTACGGTAGTCGTCTAAAACAGCTCTTAAAACATGAGTAGCTCTTTTAGCAGGTACTTTTACCACTTTATCAGCAGCACGGCCAATACCGTCACCAACAGTACCACCACCCAACAATACCTGTACCGAAGGCAATACTTTGTTTGCAGCCTTTAATGAACTGCCATGGAAACCAATGTGAGCCAAACCGTGCTGGCCGCAAGAGTTCATACAACCGCTAATCTTGATCTTAATATCGCGGTTATAGATGAGGTCCTCATATTCGTTAAAGATCACTTCTTCCAGCACTCTTGATAAAGTCATGCTGTTTGAAATACCGAGGTTACAGGTATCCGTACCAGGGCAGGTAGTCACATCGGCTACGCTGTCAAATCCTGGTTCAGCAAGGTTAAGAGATGCCAAAACTTCAAATAAAGCTGGCAGCGCTTCTTTACGTACATATTTTAAAAGCAGACCCTGGTTTTGGGTAACGCGGATCTCGTTAGCAACGATGTCTTTTATACCATCTACGAGTTTGCGGGCCACGTTAGTTTTAATGTCACCCAGCGGAACTTTGATGTACACGCCATAAAAGCCTTTTTGCTTTTGCTCAAAAACGTTGGTAGCCAACCATTGTTCGTAATGGAACTGGTTGCTTATTTTAACGTCTGAAAAATCTTTTTCAGCAGGTATAACAGGTTCATCAATAACATCGCGGTTAATTGGATAAACCTTTACCTTATTAGCTATTTTTTCCTCCTCAGCCAACCGAAGCACTTCGTCCAGACCGATCTTGCCGATCAGGAATTTCAATCTGGCTTTATTACGATTGTTACGCTCGCCATAGCGGTCAAATACCCGGATGATAGATTCGATATAAGGAATGATCTGATCTTCGGGCATAAAGTCATGCACTACAGATGCAATTGCAGGCTGTGCACCCAGGCCACCACCCACTAACACCTTAAAGCCACGCTCCTCGCCTCTTAGCTTCGGAATAAAACCTACGTCGTGGATATAAGCAAAGGCAGTATCCTCATCGCTCGAAGAAAAACCGATCTTAAACTTACGGCCCATTTCCTGGCAAATTGGATTGCGCAGAAAATAATCAAAAGCCGCATGCGCATAAGGCGATACGTCAAATGGTTCTTTAGGATCAATACCCGCAGTTGGAGACGCCGTTACGTTACGAACGGTGTTACCGCAAGCCTCGCGAAGTGTAATATCATCCTTAGCCAATTTAGACCACAGCTCGGGCGTACGGTCAAGACTCACATAGTGAATCTGAATATCCTGGCGGGTGGTAAGGTGCAGGTTGCTGCTTGCATACTCGTCAGAAATATCGGCTATTTTAAGCAATTGCTTAAAGGTTACCTTTCCAAACGGTAATTTAATGCGCACCATCTGTACTCCAGGCTGGCGCTGTCCATAAATTCCGCGTGCAAGGCGAAGGCTTCTGAATTTTTCTTCATGAATATTACCTTCCCTAAATGCCCTGATCTTTTTCTCAAGATCGATGATATCCTTTTCAACGATCGGATTCTCCAGCTCGGTTCTGAAACTTTGCATATTCCTTATTCTTATTAAAAAAGCCCCCTCAGTTTCGACTGAAGAGGCATTTGTAAATATTTTAAAATACCGCTTACAGTCTTACGCCACAGGCATACAACAGATCATCATAGTAAAGCGGATATTTTGAGTTTGTTTCATTTGTTTAATTGTCCAAATATAGGTAAAATCTACAGAAGTAATAGATAATATAGAAAAAAGATATTCACATGACTTTGATTGGGCAAGGTCAATTATATATCGACAATGAGGGAAGTTTCCCGGGCTATAACGTCGGCAATACTGGTTTCTGATAAAATTTTGAGCGAGGCGTCCCTAACCTGCACAAACACATCCCGGATACCACAAGAAGACTCCTGGTGGCACTCTTCGCACTTGTGGTAAAAATTAAGGCTTGCGCAAGGCACCATAGCTATGGGCCCGTCAGTAATTCGCAAAATACTCACGAGGTAAATATCCTTTGGGTCCTTGTTTAGGCTGTAACCGCCACCTGCTCCTTTTTTACTGTAGAGAAAACCGGCATTGCGAAGGTCTAAAAGTATCTGTTCAAGAAACTTTTTCGGAATGCGTTCTTCCTCAGCTATTTTGGAGATCTGCATAGGCGGCTTATCCATATTCTTGCCCAAAATCACCAGCGCCTTAATTGCGTATTTAGTTTTTTTAGATAGCATTTGTTAGAAAATGACTAAAAAATATTTTTATAAATAAAAAGTTGAAATTAAATAGTTGAAGCCATTTTACCAAATAATATCTATCTATTTTATATAGTATATAAATTTTATTAATTTAAAATTAACAACAATCCATAGCGCGTTAGACGTAAGACATGACACAGGTCATATTATCTACAGGAGATTTACTCGGTGTATATTTACTTCTATGACAAATATCACAGCAAGCGAGCGAAAGCATACTCCCCTCTCGCTTTGCAAAAATTTTGACACAAAAGATCAATCCACCACTCTGATCACTATTTTTCCACGTACGTGCCCCTCCTCACTTAACTTATGGGCCTGCGGCAGTTCCTTTAATGAAAACTCCTTAAATATGATGGGTTTTAATATGCCCTGATCCAGCAAATCGGCCATGTTGATCAAATTTTCAGGATAGGATTGCGCCATATATTGTTCACCCTTTAGACCTTTTGCTTCAATCTGCCCAGGATCTTTTAACCCGACAGTGCTCACAATAATCCCTCCCGGCTTTAGCGTATCGAGCAATTTGTTTTGTGTCTCGCCACCGATAGTATCATATACCAGATCGAGGTTTTTAAGTTCCTTTTCAAAACCTTCCTTATGGTAGTCGATTACTTTATCGGCACCCAGATCCTTTAAAAAATCAACATTGTCTGGAGAAGCCGTGCAGATCACATGCGCACCTTTCCATTTGGCCAGTTGTACCGCTAATGTGCCTACGCCTCCTGCGCCACCCTGAATCAATACCTTTTGTCCGGCCTGAAGTTTGCCGTGTTCAAATAGGCCTTGCCACGCGGTGAGACCTGCCAGGGGTATGGATGCGGCTTTTAAATGACCGAGTTTTTTAGGTTTTAGGGCGATTTCTTTGGCATCTACCGCAACGTATTCGGCATAGGTGCCTTCGCGGGTTACGTTGGGGCGGGCGTAAACTTCGTCGTTTACTTTGTAGTCTTTTACGTTATCTCCTACTTTAACAATCACGCCAGACACATCCCAGCCCAAAATTGTTGGGAAATCTCTGGGCGCACGCTCTTTCCACGCTCCCTGCCTTATTTTCCAGTCTACGGGATTAATACTGGTTGCATATACCTTTATCAAAACATCTTCGGGCCTAGGTGCCGGCTCGGGCCGGTCTTCGTACTTCAGAACTTCGGGACCACCGTACTCATGAATAACCACTGCTTTCATACCATTTGATTTTGATATTCAAACAGCTTCCAGAGGTTTTGGTTGACTAACAATCAATAATAGATTCCCCCCGCAAGGCAAGCTGCGTTACGGCAAAGGCAATATGCCCAAAAACTTTTTCTTTTTCTTTTTGTGCTGAGCCTCCCGATGTAGTCGGACAGCCCTTCTGTGAGCGGCAACTCTTTTCAAACTGTCGCGGCGGACTATACTATCCTGCCCCGTTTTACCAAGGCTATCCTGTGCCAGCGATTGTTCTATAATATTTTGTGTGGCACGACTTGCTTCTGCATTGCGGACGGCCCTTGTGGCATAACTTGAGTGCGACACCTTGCGGGAAGCATGCGATGTGCGGTAGTCAGATTCAACAGGCTGCTTTGGTATGCTGGCCAACGCAACTGCTAAAGAGTCTTTCAAAACACCTATTTGTTTTTGCTTATTATGCGCCGAGTACATCTGCGTAATAGCAATAGCCAACAACGCAAGAATGAAAATAATCGTAGCGACAACCTCATTTCGAGATATTCTAACGCCTCTCTTTTTAAACAGATCTTTGAATGAGCCATCGCTATCATCAGTAGCGCGAACGCTTCTTCTTGTCACCGGGTTTGCTGTGGGCTGAGCGGCCTTTTCTTTCAGATCCGTCAATTCCTGCCGCAGACGCTCATTCTCAGCCGCCAGTTCAGCGTTGGTTCCTCCGGAAATACTCTGTAAGCTGATCACTTCGTGCAGTACTGCGCCGTTAGCATACCTGTTCTCTGGGATTTTCTCCAGGCATCTGTAGATCAATTTGACTAACCAATCAGGTACCAGCATTTCGCGGTCCTTTTTATCCTGCGGCCAACTCTGCGGCAAATTCTTTTGCCGCAAAATAAGCAGGTCCGGAACCGGTGCTTCCATGTGCTGCAGCATTACCGAGTTACGGGATGTTTCGCCGTTATCAGCTAAAGGAAATGGCACCTGGCCAGTCAACAGTTCGAACAATATTACCCCAAAGCTATACACATCGGTCTGGAAAAACATCTGCCCTTCATTTTGCTCAGGTGCCATAAACTCTATGGCTCCGGCATGGCGCAGACTGCTTCGGCGCTGTTCATCAGACATTACGGCTAACCCAAAATCGAGCAGCACATAGTTGCCTGAGTTAATGTTGAACTTTACATTATTACTCTTAATATCGCCATGCCTCACGCCTATTTTATGGCAGTGGCTCAGCGCACAGGCGAGTTGATCGGCTACTTTGATTGCTTCCTTAATGGTGAAAACAGGGTCATGAGGTGATTTGAGCAGCTCTTCCAGATCCGGCCCTTCAATATATTCCATTTCTATATATGGAAACGAGCCGCTCTCTGTAATGCCGGAGCTCAAGATCTTTACTACGTTGGGGTTAGGCTCCTGGTTTACCTTCTTCAGCTTTTCAACCTCATTAATAAAATTACGAAAGTTTTTATCCTCAGCGCTTTCGTTATAAATGGGCGTTGGTATGATCTTAACGGCGGTAACAATAGCGCCTGTGCGGCGCGCCTTATAAACAGAGCCCTGCCCGCCAGAGCGCAATGCCCCCATGTTTTCTAATCCATCAGTTATGGTAAATATCTTCGCCATTATGCTTCTGCAGGTTTATAACTAAATTCAATAACGGCCGAATCGCCAAGGATCACCTGATCTCCTTCCCGCAACCGGTGACCAATGTGGGTTGAATGCAGTTTAATCAGCTCTTCTTCGTCAGCCTTGCGAATCTTCACTTTGTTTCCGGGTGGCACGCCGCCTTCATCAGCATAAAGCATAAAACATGCCTGATCGTTGTCCCATTCAATATGCGCATGCTGGCGGCTTATATATTTATTGCAATCATTATCAATATCGCCGGGAAACGCAATCTGATTTTTCCGGAAATAGCCATCTTTGACCTGCACCTGCCGCTCCCGGCCAATGTTTAATTTAGGATCTGTAGAGCTGATCACATATTCATCTTTCTCCGCCTTACCATTAAGTACGCGTATATAAGCCGTTTCGGTTTTCTGAATAGCTTGTTGTTTGGTGCGAATAAACAGCCCCACCGGCAAACGCGGTGCTTTGGCAGCTTCTGGTGGCAATTGCTGTTCATAGCTGACCTCAAGTGTCCAGTTTTCGGGAAGATTCAAGGCGTAATCATCAGCTATTCTTTTTATCTCGTTCTTAAAACGTTCGGCCTGGTCGGCGTTTAAGGCGGCTTCGTAAAGGTGTTTATCCTGAGGCGAAGCAACGATAAACAATTGCAGGCCTCTTACATTACCTCCTTCACCTTCCAGCTTTTGCAGCTGTTCCTTTATAAAACGCAGTAAAGCCTCCCTTAATGACTTCACGTCTCCCGGCCGGTCATCCGGGCTACTTTTAAATATATTGAACATAGCCTTGTTTTCTATTAATTCTTTCTCGGTCTATTAACCGTCTATGTTTTTCAATGTTTTATTGTGCTGTATCTATGTTCGATGTATCCACTTTTACCGGCTGTCTTTCGGGCCTGCTAACAATAGGCGCTGGCTCGGCCGCCGCAGTACTATCCACTGGCAAAACGGGCGGTGGAATATTCTTAATATAGCCTTTCTTCAACAGCAACGGTATCACGTCCTTACCCGCCAGATGCACTGCATTGGACGAGCCGCGAGTTGATTCGATACGTATACAAACAACGATGTGATTAGCACTTTTAGCTTGTGGCGCAAAAAAAGTATACCAGCCATCGTTGATCTTCTCTCCTTTCCATACACGTTCGGGGGTACCGGTCTTACCGGCCACCGAGATACCTAAAATTGGCTTCTTAGGTGCGCTCTGCTCAATCATGTACTGCGTGAGCAGTTGTGTATACTGCGGATCACTGGCCAGTTTAGCACTGGTTTTAACGCTGGTTGTAGAATCGTTCACCTTGAGAACGTAGCGGTTAGCCATCAGCGTTCCGTTATTGGCTACGCCTGATACCAGCCTAGCCACCGCAGCTGGTGTAGCAATTAGTTCACCCTGCCCCCAGGCCATGCCCGAAATTCCTTTGGCCCGCGTTTTATGGATATTGTTAGGATCAAAAGGCGGCTTGGTCACAAACTCTGTTTTGCGCCATAGCTCGCGCCACTTTTCTTCCTGCTGATCGTTGTTTGGCTTCTTGTTATAAAAATAGCCGCCTACGCCGTGCAGAAACATGCCCGTTTTGAGATAGAGTGTCACCATGTCTTCCTGCAAATGCTGCATGTTGGCCAGCTTGATGAAATAAACGTTGTTTGACTTGGCGATAGCCCTTTCCATAGTGATCAATCCTGTTTCATCCGGCTCAATTCCTTTCGTCCGGATGCGCTCGTATGCGTAAACGGGATATTTAACATCGGCGGCTGGCAAACCTAATTTATTAAAGGCAGCCATGGCAGTCAATACTTTTGCGGTTGAACCAGGGGGCGTTGCATAAGTAAAGCCAAGATCGGTTGTGGCGAGCCAGTACGGCAGGGCGTTCTGATCCTGCATAGTCATGGTAAGCTGATCCCAATTATGTATTGGCGGCGTTGGATAAACTGCCGAGGCCAGTACATCACCCGTTTCCGGCTCCATTACCACTACGGACACCCTGTTATTTTTCAACGAATCATCGGCCGCCATCATGCGTTGAATCCCTGTTTGCAAACCTGCATCCAACGTTAGCTGCACATCCCTGTTCCGCTTTTTAAATGCGTCTACAGCATCGCTGTTAATACCGGCCAAAAGCAGTGGTGCAATAGCGCTGTAATCCGTTTTGGCAACCGTCATCTCCTTTATATTATGGGGTAGAAAACGGTTCTCCTGAAAGTGCGTAGCAATTACATTATAACTGGTAATAGGCGTTTTAAATCCCCGCAGTTCGGCTGCATGCTCGTACTCGGCGAAATACCCATTAGTACTGCCATTGAAAACACCCGTATTGGCATCGCCCGTCCAGAAAAACATTTGCTCTTCAAAGGGGTAATACCGATCCAAACGTTTGTGCATGGCAGAGTCGAGGTTATAATCGGGCATACCGGCTGCCGCTATTTGGCGCTGCTGCTTGCGGATAAACTGCGGATCGCTGGTTGCCAGGACCAAGCCGTTACGATCATAAAGCGTGCCCGCCTGCAATTTATTCATGAGGATAGCGATGCGCGGGTTATAGCTAAACATACGCGCCCCGCTCCTGTCGGCCACCAGCGCCGGCTGTACTACCCATTTCTGGTTATTGAACAGGTATTTGGAAATACTAACCGTAAGCAAAACGATACCCGCACAGGCAGCCAGTAACGCTGGCACCAGGTTTTTATCCTGACGCTGGGTGAGATAGCCCATTTGCACATCAGTTCCCCTCACTCTTGACGCCGATAGAAGGAAACCCGTTGCCACAAAATTGGCCACCAGCGACGAGCCGCCGTAGCTTTCAAACGGCAGCGAGACACCCGATAACGGCAATGCCCCAACAGAACCGCCCGCAATCAGCAGAAACTGTACAAAGGTACAGATGCCAATACCGCCGCAGAGGTAGAACAAAAACGATGATCCGGTTTGCCGGCCGATGATGATTGCCCTATGCAGAAATACCAGAAACAGGATAAAAATACAGACAATACCCGTCCACCCAAACTCTTCGCCGATTGATGGCAGGATCATATCAGTATGTGCCTCAGGGATTGTTTTAGCATAGCTTTCTCCCGCCCCCTGACCGGTAACCCCACCTGCCGACATGGCCCAGAGCCCGTTTGCTACCTGGTCGCCGCCGTAAACTTCGTTGTTCCATGGGTCCTGCCAGATAGCTTTACGCTCTTTTAAGCGTTGAACCGGGCCTTCAAAATATTTTTCAAGTTTAGGAATCTGGTCGATGGTCAGAAAAGCGGCCATAATAACCAGCGTCATTACCGCCGACTCACTCAGTTGCTTACGTTGCAGCAGCATAACGAGCACCAAAATTACACCGGTAACCAGCGTAGCCAGCCATACGTTTTTAAGCACCCAGATAGCCAGCACATATAATATCACCGCCCCAATCATCATCAGAAAATCGCCCCGCGAAAAAGAGAACAGGATGATAAAGGTGAAGCAAACCACCATGGCTGGGCCCAGGTCGCCCAATATCAAAAACAACATCAAGGCGGCACCAATAGCCAAGAGGGCGAAGCCAAAAAAGGTGAGGCGCTTTTTAAATGTAGGATATTCGCTGATGAAACGCTCGTTGGCGGCAAAAAAACCGGCCAGGAAAAGCACCACAAGGTATTTAACAAACTCGCTGGGCTGAAACCCAAAAAGGTTTACACGTACCCCGCTGCCCTCCGGCCCCGTGCCGAACTTTACCAGCATCCCAAGCAGACCGATGGCAATAAGGATCCACGGCCAGCCATTGGCTGCACTCGATACGTTCTTAAAGATCCAAAGCCGGTAGAAGCCGGTATCCGGATTTAATTTGCGGATATTAAACAATTGCAATATCACTACTGCAGCCACTCCAAGGCCAAAATAAACGAGTGTATCTTTGGCCAGAAAACGATCCCGCAAGGGGTCCTGCAAGCTGAGCAAGGTGAGGAACGATAATCCGGTCAGGACCATGACTAAGGGAAGCAGAATCTGATCTGCTTGCGGAAACCATATCGTTAAAATAATGTGCACCAATAAAAAGCCCAGAAAAAAACAGCCCACAATAATCCAGTACCACTGATTAAATTCATGCGGGGTGCGGATAATAATGGTCTTTTCCTTGCGCAGAATATTAAAATCGCGGGTGGAGAGCAGCTTAATGGTATGAGGTGATTGTACAAAGTGGAGGCTTACATCATCATTCAACTCCTGCACACCCTGCGATTTGCCAAACTGATAGCCCGGCTGTAAAGGCAGCACACCGAAAGCCTTACCATCAGGCAGGTTTTTAAAGGAGAACTGGCCCTGTTGATTGGTACGCGCATAGGCTGTAAGGGCCTGCAAACGGCGACTGCTTTTTGCAGAGTCTGCCACATAAGTTTTTCTGACTGAGGCGGTATTTTCATTAAACGGTTTAGCTTCATCGCCGGCATCCACGTTATTAGTGCTGTCTTGCGGCAGGATCATCGTTAACCTTACCAACACACCGGCTACCGGAGCTTTATCATGTTCTATAACCCCGCTTATGCTGTAGTGACCAAGCCCCACGTCGTTCACATCAGGCAATTGGGGCGGTTTAGTACTTTCCTGCACAAAACGGACAGAATCATCACCACTATAGCCCAAAAGCGCTCTCGACGTCTCTGCACGTTTTTTAAACGATTCGCCACCCTTCTGAAAAGCTTCATCTGCATTGATGAAAAACTTCCTTTTATTGAGCTCGCCAATGTTATCAAATTTCTCACCTGGACTGATCCTATCGGCAATTACCGATTCAATGAGCGCTATATCTTTTTTATCATCAAAATAATAACCTTTTTCCAGCAAGGTTTTGAAATGAGCCGCAGGGTCGCGGGCATTCAGATTCACCATCGTACCGTCTGCCAGGCGCGAGTTCACATCTACAAAGTTGTTTTGCTGAACCCGATAGAGCCCCACAAAAAAGAGGCCCAGCACAATAGCAGCAAGCAGCAGGAAAATACGTTCTTTAGGTCGGGAATATGTTTTTTGAGGTAGATGTGGTTCCATGTTACTTTTTCATAGCTTTCGGCAGTGAGTCGGGTTTAAATAGGTTCGGTGCCGATGTCCCGCTCACGGTTTTTCCATCAGGTACAGTGTAGGATAATACTACCGGGGCAGCACAATGATTAAATTTTACACTCTTTAGCTGAAGCGCACTGGTTGCAGAGGTAATCGCTGTGCTAAAGCCATCAAAGCTCACATGATCGAACACCACATGCTTACAATTAGCCGCCAGTTTAAAGGCAGGCCCCTTAAAACCCGAATCCGCTTTTAAAACAACGTTTCCTGAGGCCCTGATGTATAGCGTGTCCCTGGTAATGGTTATGGTACTATCAATCGTTACCGGACTTTTATAGGAGGAATCGGCCAGTTGGAGGGTATCCTTTTTAACACCGGCAAGTGCAGCCAGAAGCTTTTGTTCCTGGGGATCTAAAGGCTTATGTTTCACAGTGTCCACATCGGCCACTCCTTTCACCGGAGTTTGTTTCGCCTTGTTATATTGCCAATAGAACCATCCCGTGCTTAAAGCCAATAATACGCAGAGTATACCCAAAAATGGCGTAGCTCCTGACGACCTTGTAACTTGAGCCTTTTCTTCATCACTTACGCTGGTTTCCTTTATGGACGCAGGTGTTTCTTTAACCAACTCAGTTTCTGTTACGAGCTTTTTTTTTTGATCGTTGGCCGGCAATACCGCTTGCTGTTGGGCCGCTTTCTTATCATTCCTCACCAGCACTACGGTAATATTATCATGCCCGCCGTTATGGTTAGCCAGATTGATAAGGTTATAACCCTTAACTTTTAAGGCATCAGATGATGCAAGAATATCGGCAATATCTTGCCTCTTTACCATGTCTGTAAGTCCGTCGCTGCATAAAAGCAGGGTATCGCCAGGTAAAAAGGGCGAATTACCTATTTCTATATAATCGGGGTTATTTCTGATGTCGGGCTCAAAGCCGAGGGCCTTGTTGATCTCATTACGTTTGGGATGGCTCATGGCCGCTTCCTCCGTAAGTCTTCCGGAATCTTCCAGAAACCCTACAAAAGAGTGGTCTGTAGATATTTTAACCAGTGAGCCGTCCCTCAGGAGGTAAAGTCGCGTGTCGCCCACATGGGCGTAATAAAATGTATTCTGATCTACATCAGCTACGGCCAGGGTGCAAACGCAGGCCATGCTGTTGTGCTCCTTTGCCTTGGTGCGCTCATCATTGATCTTTTCGTTGGCCTTGTACAGGGCCTCGCGCAAGATGTCAGGAAAATCATTTTTAGCTATCGAGAGCGTATCAATAATGGTTTCGCGCGCTATGGCTGCGGCTACTTCTCCCCCGGCATAGCCGCCAACACCGTCTATTACAGCCGCGATAATATAATTATTGGCTGCGCTTCTTTGGGCAACAAAAGCATCTTCATTGTTACTGCGGTGTTTCCCAGTGTCTGTTATTCCAAAAAAATTTTCAGCCATTGCGTTTACCCGAACTTTTTATATCAGCAAAATGTGCAGCCAGTAACAAAACACAAATGCCTAATAAGGCTATTGATAAAATATGCGACATGGCTTAACCCTTAAAAATATTTATACCTACAATTCCATTCAGTATTAAACGCGAATTGTAGGGCAACTCCTTCCATTGCGGATTATTGACATCACTCTGCGGAACGTCGTTTTCGTTGAGCAATGTTTTTTCGCCGAACGATGCTACATACAATTTGCCATCAGCGGCATTAAACCGGACAAGCAGATGCGGACTATTTACCCACTCCGACGGAATTTTAAAAACGTAGGATTCTTCGCGCTCTTCCTCGCTGCCTGATACTACGATTTCCTCATCATTCATTAAAAACTCTACCTTTTTACCGGCAAACTGCTTGTCGGGCAAAATGGTTTCGAGCCGCGCGTAGGTTTTCGATTCAGGCTTACCTTCACTTTCTTCTTTCAGCTCCAAACGTTCCTCGTAAGGTATTTCATAATAACCTTCGCTGTAATAGGTAAAGCCCTTGAGTATATCCTGACTAATGTCAAACGTCTGGGCAATGCCGGTTTGCCGCGGTATAAAGGTTACCCTCAGGTTCTCTTCCTTCTTATTGCTTTCGGGCAATAACTTGCCTATAAAGCCTTTGTCGCCACGAGCATAATCCGGGTGGGAAACCAGCCTGAACACCCATTTTGAGCTGGACGGCTCAACGGTTTTACCCTTATCCCGGTACTCTTTAAGAATCTCGTAAAACTTCTTTACGCATTCATGCACAATAAGGCCAAAAATGCCCTGCTTATTATCCATAAAGGCGCGATAATCGTCCACGCTGAAAATGATAATAAACTCGTGGTAGAATACAACCCGGTCTGCAAACGAAAGCTCGCTTATTGATTCGGTAAATTTTTGGATGATATATTTATAAACATCTTCGGGCGTAAGTACTCCTGGCTGGGTTGCTTTACCGGCATTGTCGCCTGTTAAAAACCAGTCCTGGATGCCTATGCGTTGCCAAAAGTTAGGTTTCGTTTCCATGGGGTTATAAGTGGTATCATTGAACATCTCAATTTAAAAAGATGTTTTAACATTATTAAGGTTCCTGGTTACCGGATGGTTCGTTGGTTGAATCAGCTTGTGGCCTCATCGAAGAATCAGGTACGGTTTCTGCTGGCTTTTCCCTTCTGACAGGAGGTTCAGGACTAACACCAGCCGTATCCTGAGTTACAGGTGCAGCCGGCTGCGTTGAGGGCGTGGCCTGACTGTTAAGACCTTGGTTATTTTGTGAACCGGTATCAGTCTTTATTGTACTTGTATCAGTTGGCGTTTGGGTCAGCACCTTTTCGCGCGTCGCTTTATCAAAGAAAGCATAGTAGCAGCTTAAGCCCATAAACAACAGCAGCAAAATAATCATCACCACAAAAAGCGGCTTTGACACCCGCACAACTGATGAATCGTCATCTTCCTCCTTCTGGCTAACCTTTGCTACCTTACTCTGCAGGCGCTCATTCTCTGCCTGCAATTCGGCTTTGGTCCCGCCGGTTACGCTTTGCCTGCTAATGGCATCCAACAGTGCCATACCATCGGCATAACGATCTTCAGGCTTTTTTTGGAGACAGCGGTAAATTACGTCGAGCAACCATTCGGGCACTCGCATCTCGCGTTCCTTTTGATCCTGTGGCCAGGAAGAAGGCATATTCTGCTTGCGCAAAGCGAGTAAATTGGGAACCGGCGCTTCCATGTGCTGAAGCCTTAAATTATTGCGCGCATTTTCGCCGCCGTCAGTTAAAGGAAACGGTACCTGCCCGGCCAAAATTTCAAACAGCACTATACCAAAGCTGTAAACATCGGTCTGGAAAAGCATGCGTCCTTCGTTCTGCTCAGGAGCCATAAATTCAACCGCACCGGCATGTCTCAGGCTCGACCGCCGCTGCTCATCAGACATTACAGCCAGTCCAAAATCCAGTAAAACGTAATTGCCGGAATTGATATTAAACTTTACGTTATTTGACTTGACATCGCCATGTCGTACGCCTACCTTATGGCAGTGGTTCAGTGCACATGCCAACTGCTCGGCAACACGGATGGCTTCTTTAATAGTAAAAATGGGAGCATGGGGCGGTTTAAGCAACTCTTCCAGATCAGGCCCCTCAATGTATTCCATTTCGATAAACGGAAAGGACCCACTTTCGGTAATACCTGAGTTGAGTATCTTAACCACATTGGGGTTGGGCTCTTCGTTTACCTTTTTCAGTTTTTCTACTTCGTTCCTGAAATTGCGAAAGTTACGATCGTCTTCGCTTTCGGTATGAATAGGTGTAGGTATCAGTTTTACAGCGGTAATAACGGGCCCTATGCGCCTCGCCTTATATACGGAACCCTGTCCGCCGGTTCTGAGGGCGCCAAGGTTCTCCAATCCTTCTGTTATTGTAAAAATTTTGCTCATTTAAACTGATGTATTCGGCAGATATCGTCTATTCAACCCTATTAGTAACGAATTGTTTAACGCTTTATGGTCAAACAATTTAAGGATATTTGGTCAAATAAAAATAACGAGTTGAATGTGAGGAAGAAGTGATAACGGAACAGTTTTTAGACTTTTCGACACATGCATAAAGGTTATCAATAAAAAAAGCTGTACCAGGTGAATGATACAGCTTTTATAAGAACACTTTAGATTGATTTATTCACTCATCAGGCGAATCGGCTCGTCAAGATCGGTATCCTCAAATTCAATCGCATCATCAAAGTTCGGAACAGTGAACCTAAAAGTTGTGCCTTTTCCGTGTTCGCTTTCTACGCTGATGGTACCGCCGTGCTGAGCCACAAAATCCTGAACGAGCAATAAACCGAGGCCGCTGCCAATTTCATTGTTTGTACCAGACACCGTTGCAGTTGTATAAGTACGGCTGAACAAATGATCCTTGATCTCGGGATTCATACCGATGCCAGTATCCTGGATATATATGCCAATCATTCCCTCTTCCTGTTCGGCACCTAAACGTACATGGCCCCCATCAGGCGTAAACTTGATGGCATTGGTAACCAGGTTTTGTAAGATAGACCTGAGCATTAGTCCGTCGGCCTTTACAAATATTTGGTGAGGCGTTTTATTTTCAAGCTTTATTTTCTTCTGCACGGCATTTGGCCTCAGCAACTCAACCGACTCTTCAATGGCTTTAAACAGGTGAAGCTTCTTGGGATTGAAATTTGTTTTTTCCCGTTGTTCCTTCGCCCATTCAACCACCTCATTAAGCTGCTGAAGAATCTTGTTTGAAGTACGATGAATAATGCCCGATAACTGCTTGATCTGCTTTTCGTTTAAAGAGCCCGGACTCTCGTTTAACTTGGCCGAAGATGTTAAAAGCGCCGTAAGAGGGTTACGAAGATCATGGGAGATAACAGACAAAAATTTATCCTTTGATGAGTTAAGATTCTTCAACTCACTATTAACCGTCTCTAACTGGTTGGTACGTACTTTCACACGGTTTTCCAGCTCCTGATTAAGTTTCAGCAGATCGCCGTTGATCTTTCTCAGTTCTTCGTCCTGTTTTTGCAGCAGCAGGTTCTTTTTATAGAGCTCTGCAAACACGGCAACCTTAGAACGTAAGATGGCCGGGTTGAAGGGCTTCCGGATATAGTCCACAGCGCCTGCCTTATAACCTTTAAAAATGGCCGTTTCTTCGTAGTCCTGGCCGGTGATAAAGATTATGGGAATATGCCGCAGCTTATCACGCTGGTAAATGAGTTCAGCTGTTTCGTAGCCGTCCATGATGGGCATTTTAACGTCCAGCAGGATCAGGGTAAAATCATCCTCCTTCAGAAGAATTTTGAGCGCGTCTTTGCCAGAGGTTGCCTTGAACAGGGAGTAACCTCCCTGTTCAAGTACAATCTCCATCGACATCAAATTATCTTCACTGTCATCAACCAAAAGTATTTTAACAGCTGAATTTAAATCCATTGAGTTTTTTATAGTTATACTTTATCGTTTCGCTATTGCTGCAACCATACGCGCATCAATGATAACAGCTGCTCGGTTTTAACCGGCTTAGTTATATAATCAGACGCGCCGGAAGCAATACATTTCTGTCTGTCGCCTATCATGGCTTTGGCCGTTACTGCAATAATTGGCAACTGCTTATGTTTATTTTCCTTACGTATCCACTGGATAGTTTCATATCCGTCCATCTCTGGCATCATGATATCCATTAATACGATGTCAATGTCCTTATTATTGTTCAGGATCTCCAGCGCTTCCCGGCCGCTTTCTGCCGTAATCACCTGCAGTTTTGAGCGTTCAAACGCTGCTGTTAGGGCAAAAAGGTTACGTACGTCATCGTCAACAATAAGCACCTTCTTATTATCCAGCACATCGCCAGAACCATGCGCCTCATGCAACAAGCCAAGCTTATCCTCAGGGAGCGAGTTGGTATCAATGTGCAACAGTAAAGATACTTCTTCCAGCAGCCTGCCCATTGATTCGGAGGTTTTAGCCACTACCTTGTGATTCAGCCTCTTCAGGTGGATCAGCTCATTCTGCGGTATATCTACTACAGAGTGCATAATTACAGAGGTATCCAGATGTTTCTGCTGATTAAGGTAGTTAAGCAAACCCTTAGCATCAGACAAACTGAAGTTTACAATGATACAATCATAAGTATCCTCCTTAAGCATTGCTATAGCATCTTTTGTAGAATCTGCATTGCCAACCGTAATCTGATCAAAGTTAAGATGCTCACGGATTTTTTGTACCTCTTCCTGATTGTCTTCAACCACCAGCACTTTCTTAACGGCGCGATCATTAAATTTGATAATGCCGGAGATCAGTTCGTCCAGGGATTTATTTGACAATGGCTTGAGGTGGAAGCTCTTGGCACCACGTTTAAAGGCCAGAGCCCTGTTGTCTTCACCAGAGATAAGGTGAACCGGAATATGGCGCAGGTTGAGATCGCGTTTTAACAATTTCAGGATCTTCCAACCATTGGATTCAGGCAGGTTAACGTCAAGGGTAATAGCTATCGGATGATAATTTTGAATAGCCTCAAAAATATCAACATAGGTTGTAGCAACCACAGCTTTTAATCCAAAGTCGTGCACCTTATCGATCATAATTTTGGTGAAGCGCACATCGTCTTCAATCACCAAGATAACGCGGTCACCCGGTTGTATAGTATGCCTGTCGTCTTCAATTACCTTTTCTTCAATGTCTGTATTGAGCATTGCCTTAGTGGTAGCAGCCGCAGTGTAAACAGAGTTTACCTCTGCAACAGCGGTGTTTTCCTCCATAGATTTTGCCGCTTCTTTGTATTTAAATGGCAGGTAAAGTGTAAATGCGCTACCTTTACCTAACTCACTCTCCACGGTAATGGTACCGCCAAGTAACTCAGCAAAACCTTTACTAATTGAAAGACCTAAACCGGTACCTCCGTACTTACGCGAGGTTGAACCTTCTGCCTGTTGGAAAGCTTCGAAGATAAGGCTCTGTGTATTCTTTGGAATACCTATACCCGTATCCTCAATAGAGAAGGCTATAACGGCATCTGTTCCCCTGATGGGGTTATTGGCCAGATTGCGTAACCTTTCAATCTTCAATCTAACTTCACCTTTTTCGGTAAACTTAAATGCGTTGGAAAGCAGGTTCTTGAGAATCTGGTTGAGACGCTGAATATCCGTTTCCATCATTTCAGGCAGCTCCTCGTCAATTTCAATCTCAAAGTTAAGGTTCTTAGTTTCAGAGATTGGTTTAAAGGTTGTTTCTACAAATGATGCAATTTCACGGAAGCTAACCGGCATAATATCGGCGAAGATAACCCCTGATTCGATCTTAGAAAGATCCAGAATATCATTGATCAGCTGGATAAGGTCATCACCGCAGGAGTGAATAGTGCGGGCATACCTGATCTGCTTCTCTGTAAGGTTACCATCGTGGTTCTCAAACAATTGCTGAGCCAGAATAAGTAAGCTGTTCAATGGTGTACGCAACTCGTGCGACATGTTAGCTAAGAACTCAGATTTATACTTAGAAGTAAGCGTTAACTGTTCTGCTTTTTCTTCCAGTGAGCGGCGGGCCTCTTCAACTTCTTTGTTGATCTGCTCCACCTCCTCTTTCTGTTGCTCCAGCAGCTGTGCTTTATCATGGAGCTCATCGTTTGCACGACGTAACTCTTCCTGCTGTGCTCTTAAGTCTTCAGAAAGTGACTGAGATTGCGTTAAGAGTTCCTCGGTACGGGTGTTAGCCTCAATGTTGTTCAACACGATACCAATACTTTCCGTCAACTGATCGAGGAAGTCTAAGTGGGTACGGCTGAAGTGCTCAAATGATGCCAGCTCGATTACCGCCTTGATATTGTTTTCGAACAATACCGGCAGGATAACCAGGTCAAGCGGCGGCGCCTGGCCTATACCCGAACTGATACGCAGGTAATCGCCGGGAACGTTCTTTAAAAGGATACGCTCTTTGTCCATGGCGCACTGCCCTACCAGTCCTTCATTTAAGGAGAATTCTTTACTTATTGCATGTCGGCTTTGCGGCGCATAGCCTGCGAATAATTTCAATGTTGCTTCATCGGCGTTTTCAGGCTGCTCAAAGATGTAGAACGCACCGTAAGGAGCATTTACCAGCTGAGCCAGCTCTGAGAGGATTTTATTAGCCACCGCGTTTCTATCCCGCTGCCCCTGAAGCATCTGGGCAAACTTAGCCAGGTTGGATTTGAGCCAGTCCTGCTCGCGGTTCTCAGTTGTGGTATCCTTCAGGTTGGCTATCATCTGGTTGATCGTATCTTTCAGGGCTTCCACCTCACCACTTGCGTCTACACGGATGGTTCGGGTTAAGTCACCCTTTGTTACAGCTGATGCTACTTCTGCAATGGCACGCACCTGAGTGGTTAAGTTTTCAGCCAGCTGGTTTACGTTCTTTGTTAAGTCTAGCCATGTACCAGAAGCCCCCGGTACGTTTGCCTGACCGCCCAGCTTTCCTTCCACACCCACCTCACGGGCCACCGTGGTTACCTGTTCGGCAAATACCGCCAGGGTGTCAATCATACTGTTGATGGTTTCCGTAAGCTGGAATACCTCACCCTGTGCATTAATGAAGAGTTTCTGCTTCAGGTTACCGTTTGCTACCGAGGTTACAACCTTGGCAATACCGCGCACCTGAGAGGTAAGGTTGGATGCCATATTGTTTACGGAGTCCGTTAAGTCTTTCCACGTACCCGCAACACCCGGTACAAACGCCTGACCACCTAATCGACCTTCGATACCTACTTCCCGCGCCACACGCGTTACTTCGGATGCGAAACCGTTCAACTGGTCCACCATGGTATTGATCGTGTTCTTTAACTCGAGGATCTCTCCTTTTACGTCTACCGTAATCTTACGAGACAGGTCACCGTTTGCCACCGCTGTTGTTACGTAAGCAATGTTACGTACCTGCGATGTCAAGTTACCACCCATCTGGTTCACGGAGTCGGTCAGCTCTTTCCAGGTACCGGCAACACCAGGCACTTTCGCCTGACCGCCAAGCTTACCTTCCGTACCTACTTCGAGCGCCACACGCGTTACTTCGGATGCGAACGCGTTCAGCTGATCCACCATCGTGTTAATGGTGTTCTTCAACTCCAAAATTTCGCCGCGGGCCTCGATAGTGATCGTACGCGACAAGTCGCCCGTAGCCACCGCTGTGGTTACCTCAGCAATATTACGTACCTGTAAGGTAAGGTTACTACCCATTTTATTTACAGAGTCGGTAAGGTCCTTCCATACACCGCCAACACCCTTTACACGGGCCTGGCCGCCCAGCTTACCTTCTGTACCTACTTCGAGCGCCACACGCGTTACTTCGGATGCGAAGGCGTTCAGCTGCTCCACCATCGTATTGATGGTTTCTTTCAGCTCCAAAATCTCTCCTTCTACCTGTACCGTGATCTTTTTAGACAAGTCACCGTTTGCTACCGCTGTGGTTACCGTAGCAATGTTACGCACCTGGGCGGTAAGGTTACCAGCCATCTGGTTTACGGAGTCTGTTAAGTCTTTCCAGGTACCAGCCACACCGGGCACGAAGGCCTGGCCACCCAGTTTACCTTCCGTACCCACTTCTCGTGCCAGCCTGGTTACCTCATTACCAAACGAGTTAAGCTGATCCACCATCGTATTGATCGTGTTCTTCAGCTCGAGGATCTCGCCGTTGGCCGCCACCGTGATCTTGCGGGAAAGGTCACCCTTTGCTACCGCTGTGGTCACGTCGGCAATATTACGTACCTGTAAGGTTAGGTTACTACCCATCTTATTTACAGAGTCGGTTAGGTCTTTCCATACGCCGCCGACACCCTTTACTTTCGCCTGGCCGCCAAGCTTACCTTCGGTACCTACTTCCAGCGCCACACGCGTTACTTCGGATGCGAAGGAGTTAAGCTGCTCCACCATCGTGTTGATCGTATTCTTCAGCTCCAGGATCTCGCCCCGTACGTCTACCGTAATCTTACGCGACAAGTCGCCGTTTGCAACGGCCGTTGTTACGTCGGCAATATTACGCACCTGCGAGGTAAGGTTACCGGCCATCTGGTTTACGGAGTCGGTCAACTCCTTCCAGGTACCCGCTACACCCGGCACTTTCGCCTGGCCACCTAGTTTACCCTCGGTACCTACTTCCAGCGCCACACGCGTTACTTCGGATGCGAAACCGTTCAGCTGATCCACCATCGTATTAATGGTATTTTTCAGCTCGAGGATCTCCCCTTTTACGTCCACCGTTATGTGGCGGGAAAGGTCACCTTTTGCTACCGCCGTAGTCACTTCTGCAATATTACGCACCTGAGCGGTAAGGTTACCGGCCATCTGGTTTACAGAGTCGGTCAAGTCCTTCCAGGTACCGGCTACACCAGGCACTTTCGCTTGTCCACCCAGTTTACCCTCGGTACCTACTTCCAGCGCCACACGCGTTACTTCGGATGCGAAACCGTTCAGCTGATCCACCATCGTATTGATCGTGTTCTTCAGCTCGAGGATCTCACCCTTGGCATCCACCGTGATCTTACTGGACAAGTCACCGTTTGCTACCGCTGTTGTTACCGCTGCAATGTTACGCACCTGAGCGGTAAGGTTACCGGCCATTTGGTTTACAGAGTCGGTCAACTCCTTCCAAACACCACCTACACCTTTTACTTTTGCCTGCTCACCCAACTTACCTTCTGAACCTACCTGGGTAGCTACCCGTGTTACTTCTGAAGCAAATAATCTTAACTGAGACACCATCTGGTTTGCTTCCTTAGCAATGGTCAAGAACTCACCTTTAAGCGGCTGCCCGTTGATCTCCAAAGGGATCTGGTTGGAAAGGTCACCTTTTGCAATAGAGGTGATCATGCCGGCAATTTCCGTTGTAGGATAGGTAAGGTCCGTAATCAGGTTGTTCAACGCGTTAATACCAACGGCCCATTCGCCTTTGGCGTCGGGCAGGTGCACGCGTTTAGAAAGGTTACCGCGTTTACCAATAATCTTTTCGGCCGTACATATCTCAGACACAATCCGTTCGTTCATATCAATGATGTCATTGATCAACTCACAGATTCTGCCGCTGATACCGGCTTGGTTAATGGTCATTCGGGCACTTAGTTTTCCATTTTTTACCTGGGAGAGTACACGCAGAAGCTCTTTGAGATCAAGCGCTTCATCATCAATCTTCATCTTCTCCTGAGGTTGCTTCAGGGGAATCTCAATAATTTCCTGGTTCATAGGCGCAGCTAGGGTTATGTTTTTATAGAAAAATGCAAAACAAATCTAATAAATATTATCCCTCACAAGATAATCGATTCAAACTATTTTAAACAATTAAGAAAAAACAATTTTTATATTATTAATTTTTTATACGAATAAACAATATCACAGACACAATTTAATATTGAAATAATATTAAAACGATAAAAATCCAATAATGATATTAGTGAAGCAGATCACGGTTTAACAGCCTGATTGGTACATAAATCAAAGCCCTAACTATAGCAGTAAATATTTTGTTTTGCGAAGGGTACAAAATTTTACTAACATTAATTGCAAGACAAATATAGTGCTTTTATTTAATCCTTGGTTAATAAAACATATCACAGAAAATAAAAATACAGAAGGTCTTTTTTGACAAGCCGAACCCGTTAAAACATTAAAAAATAAATAAGTCTTAAAGCTTAAATTAACCAAGATAAAGTAGTTTAATCACAATTAATGAAATGATACCAGCATCTTATAATGCATATCCATGGATCACTTCATAATTATTCTAAAAGTCCATTACTCACATCTACATTAAGGTAAAATTCACGTAAAAAATGTCATTTTTTTAACTTGACTTTGTAATTATCTGATTTTTTATGTTAATTTTTATCCGTTCCTGAGGCCATTCAAAAGATACAGGCTATATATATGAAAGAAAGTAAACATAGTTGTGATTTAAAAAGCTGTTTTTTATGCAAACGGTGTTTAAAGGAATGGCTTCCTGCCATTGATGCCAACCGGAAAAACTTTGTTGTTAAAAAAGGTGAAGTTATTTTTAATGAGGGCGAGCCTGTTAGCGGGATTTACTTTGTTTATACCGGTAAAGTGAAGGTTCACAAAAAGTGGGGATCTGAAAAAGAGCTCATTGTACGGATAGCACAAAGTGGAGCGATTCTTGGCCATAGAGGCCTGGGCGACCAAACTATTTATCCTGTTTCGGCAACCGCCCTTGAAGCCGGCGTTGTTTGCTACATTGATATGGAGTTTTTTAAAACAACACTTAAGGTTAACAATAACTTCACTACAGACCTCATGATGTTCTTCGCCAGCGAGCTTCAGATCTCAGAACGTAAAATGCGCAACCTTGCCCATATGCCTGTTAAGGGACGTGTTGCCCAATCGCTTATAACTTTTAAACAGCAGTTTGGGATAACGCCACAAGGATTTATAAACATTGAATTAACCAGGCAAGATTTGGCGTCATATACGGGCGCTACCTATGAGACAGTGTTTCGCACCATTAATGAACTCATTGCCGAGCAGCTTATTACGGCCTCGGGCAAAAGAATAGCTATTGTTAACGAAACGTTATTGCAGAAACTAACGCAGGAAGATAATTTTTAATTGCAACCGGGACACACTATATAGCCAGCCAGTGTAGGTAAGCGGTGCATGCGCAAGCGTGCACCTCCCGCTACACTCCTCTTTGTTGTTGGGTAACATAGTGTAGCTAATTCGCCGTATTCTTTGTACCTGTTTTATTTTATTTCTCCTGGCTATCAGCCAACAGACAGACACAAAGAACACGACGAATAAATGACAACTATTTGTACGCAGCCAGCGCCTGATCAAAATCACCGATCAGGTCTTCGGCATCTTCAATACCTATTGATAAACGGATCATCGTTTCTGGAATACCCATTTCGGCGCGCCGTTCTGCTCCAAGTTCAAAAAAGATAGTTTGAGCTACCGGAATAGAAAGTGTACGGGTATCACCCAGGTTACTTGATTTAATTACAAGCTGCAGCTTGTTCAGAAAATCCAGGCAATCTACTTTTTCATCCAACACAATACTCATTAAGCTACCGTACTTGGTAAACAGTTCAGAAGCTAATTGATGCTCGGGATGATCTTCCAGACCGGGGTAGAATACTTTGCTAATGAGCGGATGGTCATTGAAAAAGCGCGCAAGCTTTAACGCATTATCACATGAACGCTCCATGCGCAGGGCCAGGGTTTCTGAACCTACTGAAATGCTATGTGCAGCTTCGGGGGCTAAAGTACCGCCACCGTCGCGCAAGCCACGCTTACGGATCTGCGTTATGCCAAGCATAGCAGGTTTGATCTGCTGTTTAAGCACAGGTGCGATGTTCGGAAAGTTATCCCAGTCATATAATCCAGTGTCGGTAACACTTCCACCCAAGGCATTGCCATGGCCGCCAATATACTTGGTAAGCGAATTAATTATCAAGCTTGCCTTTACATCAACCGGAGTAAATAAATATGGCGATGACATGGTGTTATCAACCACATAGATAAGATTCTTCTCAGCACACAGCTCACCAATATTTTTAAGATCCGCTATTTGTGTAGCCGGATTGGCTATTGTTTCTACAAATACCATCCGTGTGGTATCTTTTATGGCGGCTTTTACATTTTCTGCAGAAGTAACGTCAACAAAGTCGATATCTATGCCAATGCCCATAAAGGTTTGCATTACGCTGCGTGTATTACCGAAAAGGTAAGAGCTCGCTACAATGTGGTCGCCGTTTTTGAGCAAAGCCATAAGGGTAGCTGTAATAGCAGCCATACCGGTAGAAAAAGCTACGGTAGACATCCCCTTTTCCATTTGGGTCACTTTGTTCTCCAGTGCGGTAACAGTGGGATTACCCTGACGGGAATAAGCATATCCTTTTTGTTTGTTCTGAAATACATTAACCAGCCCCTGAACATCATCGTATCCCCAGGTTACTGCTGTATGTATAGGTTGATGGAGAGCCCCAAACTCGGGCTTTAAAAGGCGGTCGCTATGAAGTAAGGTAGTGGTAAACCCTTTTTTATTACTCATTTCTCTTTAATGCTGATTTACGAATGCAAACATGCATTTTATTTTTGAAACCGCACTCAAAATGAATTTTTAAAAAAGAACCACTTCCTTTAAATAAATCAGTTTAAAGCATTAACCTTATTTTTTCCCTTACGCGTAATCAGATTGATCAGATTTTCAACTCCGCGTTGAATACCCTTAACACCTTTTTTATAGTAAGCCACGGTGCGATAATCTATACGATTGAGTTTACGCTCCTTAATTGGCCGGTAGCAATCTGTAATTACCTTGTTAATTTCGTTCTGTTTTTGAATATGAGGATCTATATTGTAGTTAAGCAACTGAATTGCTTTTTGAAGATCAATAAGCTTACGGTTTAACACATTTAATGCAAATGCCGAACGTTCGTTATATTCCTGCTCGTTCAGTTCGTTAACCTGCTCCCGCATTTCGTGCAGGTAGCCCAAAATCTTTTCATGATCAGGAGAATAATTCATAGTACTGTAGATGTTTAATGTGCTTATAAACGGAGGCCATTCTTCAAAAGTTACACTTTATTTAAAATTTATTTTATCATAGGTTAAATTACTGACTTTTTAAAACGTACAGGAATATTTTTTTAGCTAGAACAACATTCCAGACAGACATTTCCGCATATTATTGGATTCAATTCTTTTAACTCGGTTTAAGCCTTTATATTTACCGGTCATTAATATTCCCCGGCAATAAGGGAATGTAAAAAAGTACCTGCTAACCAATAGTGAACAGTTATCTGCTATTTATTGATACAGAAGCAACGGGGCTTCCTAAAAACTGGTCGCAGCCTTACGCTGCGCCCGGTAACTGGCCCCATGCGGTCCAGGTTTCATGGATAATATATGATCAGCAACGCAACGAAATAAAACGCGAAGATCACTATATCAAAAACACCGATTTTGAAATTGAGCCTGCCGCAATTAAAATTCATGGCATCACCCCTGAGTATCTTGCAGCACATGGCGAACCACGGGTTGATGTACTTGAAAAGCTTGCCGATGACCTCCGCACCTACCAGCCCCTAGTGGTGGGCCACTTTTTAAAACTGGACTACTACGTTTTAAGCGCCGATTTTTTGAGGGCGGGGATTAAAAGTCCCCTGGACAATGCCGACGTATTTTGTACGATGATTACGAGCGGACGGCTCGCCTGGCAACCTATGCCAAGGCAAATGCATCTCTCCGAACTGTATGCCACGCTTTTTTATAAAGACTTGCACAACCAGCATAACGCCCTGGTTGATGCCGAAGCTACAGCGGAATGCTTTTTTGAATTGCAGAGTCGCGGCGATATCAACGATAAAGTTATTAACCAACAAAATGCCGACGCAAAAAAATGGCGCGATCCAGGCGCCACGGCCAAAGGTTGTGTATTTCCTGTTTTACTATTCCTACTATTGGGTATATTAGTTGCCTACATCACTTACTATGAACGAACGCTTTGAATTTCTGAAAACCGTTATACCGTTTAATATGCTTCCAGACGATGTGCTGGAAGAAGTATGTGAACAATTGCAGGAAGTACGCTATCAGCAAGATACTGTTATCTATAAACAGGAGACCACCAAACTGAAAGGGGTTGACATTATAGCGAAGGGCCATTACGAGTCTTTTTTTTATGATAGCACACACAATAAACGGTTGCTGGAAGTGCATGAGCCTGGTTTCTGCTTCGGCGGCGTTTCTGTGCTATTAAATCGCCGACTTTCGCTTCGCACAGTAATGGCAATGAAGGGAACAGTGGTTTATTTTCTTCACCGGCGCGATTTCAGGGCGCTATGCAAATCGTACGAAACATTTTTTCAATATTTTGCTTCGGAGTTCGGCAAAAGGATGCAAAACGAAGAGTTTGTACATTTCTTTAAGCGACCCGCTGCATTTGAACAAAGCTATATTGCGGCTGATGAACTTTATTCAAGGCGCATCGAAAGCGTTGAATATCGTCCCATAGTTCGGTGTAAGGCCGATACTCCTATTTATGAGGCTGCCCGCCAGATGGGGCAAAACAAGGTAAGCTGTTTGTTTATCACCAATGAACAGAAGCGGATTGAAGGCTATGTTACCGACATCACCCTGCGTGATAAGGTAATTGCCGCACAAAAAAATGCAACAGAACCGGTAAGCACCATCATGGACCGCACCATTGTTAGTGTTGATGCGGAAGCTTATGTGTACGAGGCCGTACTGATGATGTTCAGCACAAAAACCCGGTATCTGCTGGTGAGCAAAAACAACGAATACATTGGCTTTTTAAGCAGGAACAAGCTATTGACCGAACAGGCGCAATCACCTTTGGTATTTATACAATCGGTAAAGTCGGCCAATTCTGACGAGGAGCTGAAACGCAAATGGGAATCCGTGCCTGCGTTTGTAAATCAGTTATTACAGCGCGGTGTAAACGCGCAGATAGCCAACCAGGTTGTTACAGCCATTGCCGACACTATTGCCCAAAAGGTGATTGAACATACCATTGAAAACCTGGGCCAGCCACCGGCCAAATTTGTATTTATGGTGCTGGGCAGCGAGGGACGAAAAGAACAAACTTTTAAGACCGACCAGGACAACGCCATTATTTATGAGGACAAGGCGAATGAGCACCGGGAACTGGTTAGGGAGTACTTTTTAAACTTTGCCACCCAGGTTTCGGATAAACTCAACTTTATAGGCTTCAGCTACTGTGAGGGCGGCTTTATGGCGCAAAACCCTAAGTGGACGCATTCGCTCTCGCACTGGAAACGCAACTATCAGTACTGGATGGATGAATCGGTGCCAGAAACAGTAATTAACTTCTCTACGTTTTTTGACTGCCGCGTAATTTATGGCGAAGTCTCTATTATGGATGAGCTTCACGATTTTTTGGACAAGGAACTTGAAAAACCGAGCGGCCGGTTATTTTTCCATATGGCCAAAAACGCCCTTCAGTATGAGCCGCCGCTAACCTTCTTTAAAAACATCCGCACCTTTACAAAAGACAGCCGCGAAGTATTTGACATCAAGAAAACGATGACGCCTATAGTGGATCTGGCCCGTATCTACGCGCTTAAAAACCACATATTTGAGGTTAATACCGGCGATCGTCTTAAGCGGTTAAAAGACAAAGAAATTTTTAATGAGGCAGAATACAACGAACTGTCGCAAGCTTATTATTTTCTGATGAGCATGCGTCTGCGTAAACAAGCTATGCAGATCATGTATGATCATTCAGAGCCGGACAACTATGTAGACATCTCTCATCTAACCAAAATAGAACGGGTGACCCTTAAAGAGATCTTTAAAGTGATCGAAAATTTTCAAACGCGCATCAGACTCGAGTTTACAAGCAGTATTCTGGGTTAAGATTCTTAATTGTCGCGATGCAATCGCTATAACAGCTTAAGCACGCGATGCAATCGCGCGCAAGCGTGTACTCATATTTTCTTGCGCTCGTCTGCCACGAGTGCTTAATATGGTAGGGCGATTCCATCGCTCCCTTAAACCATTAGGTTAATTTATCGTTGTTCAGCTGGTGGTCCAGGTTCAGCGCCGCACTGATTAATCCCAGATGCGTGAAAGCCTGCGGATAATTACCCAGATGCTGGCCATTAAAACCTAACTGTTCGGCAAAGAGCCCTACGTGGTTAGCATATCCGAGCATTTTTTCGAAATAAAGCCTTGCCTTGTCCAACTGACCGGCCATGCTCAAGCATTCCACATACCAGAAAGTACACATCGAAAACGTGCCTTCCCCGCCAGTTAATCCATCCAGGTTTTGATTATTGCGGTAACGGTACACCAGAAAATCCGTCACCAGCCGGTCCTCTATCATCTTTAGGGTAGTAACCCACTTTGGATCTTTAGAACTGATAAAACCCACAATAGGCATTAACAAAGTAGCGGCATCCACTGTTTCTGCTCCCTTGTATTGTACAAAGGACTGCATGTCTTTATTATAAAATTCCTCATGGATGGTGGTAAATATCTTATTGCGTTCTTCAATCCACTGTTGTGGAAAAGGATAAGAACGATGTATGCCGATCTTAATGGCCCGGTCAAAAGCCACCCAGCACATTAGTCGCGAATACAAAAACTCCTTCTTGCCGCCTCTAACTTCCCAAATGCCTTCATCTTTGTCGTGCCAATGGTCAACCAGCCAATTGATCTGGCGCGAAAGGTTGAGCCATAAAGCGTATGAAATGGGTTCGCCATTTTTATCGTATAAATAAATGGCATCCATTAGTTCGCCGTAAATATCCAACTGTATTTGCTGGTAGGCACCGTTGCCTATGCGTACCGGTTTAGAATTGCAGTAGCCCTCCAGGTAATCCAAGATCTTTTCGGTAAGGCCACGACTACCGTCTATCTTGTACATCAATTGCAGGTTCTCTTTATGATGCACGTCAAAACATTTATTCTCCACCCAATTAATAAAATTAGCAGCCTCTTTGTAATACCCCAGGTTAAGCATACAGTAAATGGTAAATGAAGCATCACGTATCCAGGTATAACGATAGTCCCAGTTGCGCTCGCCGCCAATCTGTTCGGGCAAGCCAAAGGTTGGCGCCGCTATGAGGGAACCATATTTATAGGAGATCATCAATTTGAGGATCAGGGCCGACCGGTTTACAATTTCGCGCCAGCGCCCCTTATAGTTACATTGGCTAATCCAGTTTTTCCAGTAATTAATATTTTCAAATAAGGTATTGGATATAAAACTGTTCATATCCTCCACCTCGGGTATATCATTGGTTACATAACTCAAAATAAAATCGGCCTGCTCGCCGGATGCCAAAGTGAACTCAGCCACGCCGTCATTGTCTTTTATATCGAGCTTTACGGTACTCCGCAAGCGGATTTTGATGTCGGGGGCCTTACAGGTAAAAACGAGTTCCTTATCGTTTATTTGTTCAACTGTATGTGGCGAACTGGCGTAGTTAAACCTGGGCGAACATTGCAGTGTGAAGGTAAGTTTACCCTGCACAGTTGTTACGCGTCTGATAAGCTCGTTTCCCCTGTTCAAAGCCTGAACCGGCATAAAGTCGGTAAGCTCGCCTATACCATCATCAGATAAAAAGCGGGTGAGCAGAATATTGGTATCGGGCAAATAAAGCTGTTTGTACCTGATCTGTTCCTTTACCGGATGAAGCTGAAAACGCCCCCCTTTTTCGTTATCCAATATAGCAGCAAAAATGGTTGGCGAATCAAAATCCGGAAAGCACATAAAATCAATCGAACCGTTGCGGCCAATAAGCGCCACGGTATTCAAATCACCAACTATTCCGTAATCTTCAATCGGCAGGTACTTCTCATTCTGATAAACTGAATTCATAACAGGCTCCATTTAGACGTAAAACAATTGTAATACCTCTAAATGAGCTTTCCTGTTTTAATCAGGCATGATGTGAGAAGAAAATCTGTTACTTTTTGGCAAACAATAAGATGGAACGAGTGGAGATTAGATGCAAGATTCTATACTCTCTTACAGGTCAATCTCCTTGCTGTGCTGATCCATAAAATCATGAAAAAGCTGATGAATACGTTTAAATTCCGCAATAGCCTTTTGTCCCGTAGCGGTCACTTCGGCTTTGCCACCTCCTTTACCGCCGCGATGCGAAATCACCACCGGATCGGCGAGATTAACGTTCATGTGGTCAACAAGTTGCCAGGCCTGCCGGTACGACATCCCCATTTGCATTGCCGCCTGACGGATGGAACCCGACTGCTGGATGCGCTCCAGCAATTCCACACGGCCGGGCCCAAGCATGGGGCCGTCGGCATTTTCTATCCAGATCCTTCCGTTAAGCTTTATTTTCGATGACGACATAATTGTATAAAAACAACAGGCAAACGGTGTTCGCCTCACACAAATATGGAATAAATTAAGAAGTTGTGAAATACCAGGAAACGATAAGGCGCTTACTTAGCAGAGCGGGTCATCTGCTCAATACTGTCCCACATTTCAGCAGGCACCATTTCCAAACCGCTGAACTGGCCTGCGCCCTGTAACCACTCCCCGCCATCAATAGTGATGCAGTCGCCGTTAATATAGGCTGAGTAATCCGAAATGAGAAAAGCAGCCAGGTTAGCCAGCTCCTGATGCTCACCTACCCTTTTTAACGGAACACGGTTTTTAAAGCTGAATTTTTCTGCCATTTTGCCCGGCAATAATCTGTCCCAGGCGCCTTTTGTTGGAAAAGGTCCTGGCGCAATGGCATTGGTGCGGATGCCATATTTACCCCACTCCACCGCCAGTGACCGCGTCATGGCTAAAACACCACCCTTAGCACAAGCCGAGGGTACCACATAGGCCGAACCGGTAAAAGCGTAAGAGGTTACGATATTGAGCACAGTTCCGGGTATTTTTTCTTTGATCCAGTATTTGCCCAGCGCCAGTGAGCAATTAACAGAACCTTTCAGTACGATATCAATCACTGCGGAAAACGCATTAGCGGATAACCGCTCCGTTGGCGAAATAAAATTTCCCGCAGCATTATTGACTAAACCGTTAACCGAGCCAAAACGTTCTATGGCTTGCTGCAGCATTGCCTCAACCTGCCCGTAATCCCTAACATCGCATGCTACGGGCAGCACCCGGCCCCCGGTTTTCGCTACCATTTCTGCGGCGGCTTTCTCCAATACATCCAACTTTCTGCTGGCGATAACCAGATTAGCACCCAAGGTTAAAAAGTACGTCCCCATCGCCTTACCCAAACCGGTACCGCCACCTGTAATGATGATAGTTTTACCTAGTAAAGCGTCGTCTCTGAGCATACCGGTTATCGGAGAATTTGACGTATTTTCCATGTCATTTGTGATTTAATGCGCGGATGCCGCCGAGGTAAGTTTTTCAACGGCCAATTGTAAAATGCGCCGCGCAGAAGGCGACCACCATTGTTGCAGCATTTTCTCTAAGGTTGCGGTATGATCGGCTTTTAACTCATCGATCAGTTCACAACGGAAGTTAAGCTTACTTTGCCGCCATGTTTGCTGGTCCAGCTTCATGTAGGCGCGTACCTTATCCTCAGCCATTTTCATTAGGTCTGAAGCATCGGCAACAGCATCAACTAAGCCCACCTGATAGGCTTCGTCGGTTTTAAAGAGCTTCCCTTCCAGTAGGCAATGGTAAGCAAGGCTTGTTCCCAGCCAAAAACTGTATAGCTGAAAAACGCTTTCGGGCACAATAATACCTACGGGGAGCTCATTAAGACCAATAATATAATCGCCCCGGGCCATAACGCGATAGTCGCAACAAAGGGCTATAATACAACCACCGGCCGGACTATGGCCGCTTATCGCTGCTACCATTGGCTTTTCAAATGCAACTAACGTTGCTTGCATGGCCATAAACAATGTCCAGAATTCTTTTACTTGCTCCTCATTGTAATGATAAACTTCGATGAGATCAACACCCGCCGAGAAAAAACGCTCCTTGCCTGTGATAATTACACCATTAACTCCCCCATCCTCGTCCAGTTGCCTGAACACCTGTATCAATTCGCGCAGCATTTCAATGGTGAGCGCATTTGACCGGCCCCTGTTTAACGCAACTATAGCTAGTTTATCGTTAATCGTAACCTGTAGTGTTTTCATCTTAAAGAATATTTAGCCCCAAGGATTGAAACTTAATAAGCGGGCGCAAGATCTCCAAGCTCACTCTCGTACATCGTATCAATCTCTGTTTTATATTTTTCGAGGATAACGCGGCGCTTCATCTTGCCCGTAGGTGTCAATTCTCCATTGTCTATTGACCACTCCTCGGGTAGCAGCACAAACTTTTTGATCTGCTCTACGTGGTTAAACTCAGGATTATAAGAATTGATCGCGGACTGGAACAGCCTTATTACCTGTTCATTACTCACAATTTCTTCATTGGAGAGGTACTCAATTTTATTCTCCTTACACCAAAGCTTTAAATTGGTAAATGACGGAACAATAAGCGCCGAAGCAAACTTTCTACCTGCCCCAACCACCATCATCTGCTCAATGAACATACTTTCCTTCATACGGTTTTCAATAGGTGTGGGCGCGATATATTTCCCCCCGGATGTCTTGAAGATCTCCTTTTTACGATCGGTTATTTTAAGAAAACCGTCCTTATCCAGTTCGCCAATATCGCCTGTATGGAACCAGCCATCTACCAGTACCTCGGCCGTGAGCTCTGGCTTTTTATAGTAGCCAACCATAATATTGGGGCCCTTGCACAGTATTTCGCCGTCCTGGTCTATCTTAACCTGTACGCCATCCAGCAGCGGGCCAACCGTTCCGAATTTACGCTCGCTCTTCTTATAGCGGTTAACAGCAATTACGGGCGAGGTTTCTGTAAGGCCGTAGCCTTCCAATACATCTATTTTGCCGGCGGTAAATATTTTTTCTAATCTCAGGGGACATGCCGAGCTGCCAATTAAAATACACTGCACATTGCCACCCAGTGCCTCGCGCCACTTGCTAAATACCAACTTATTGGCGATTGCAAGCTTGAGGTTATACCACGGGCTCTTACCTTCCAGTTCATACTGCTCGCCAAGGGAAATGGCCCAGAGAAATATCTTTCGCTTTATGCCGGTGAGTTTTTGCCCCTCGGTCATAATGCGCTCAAAAACTTTTTCCAACAAACGCGGAACAGCCGTAAATATATATGGCTTGGCTTCCCTTAGATTGGAGCCGATGGTATCCATGCTTTCTGCATAATAAATGGAGAAACCATAAAAAAGATAGATATAGGCTACCATCTTCTCGAAGATATGGTTGAGCGGCAAAAAGCTAAGCGCCCTTTTGTTTACCATTGGAACCTGCATCAAAATATCGCCAGAGGTTCTGGCATTACTCAATATATTGTGATGCGTTAACATTACCCCTTTGGGATGTCCGGTGGTACCCGAGGTATAAATAATGGTGGCTACATCATGCGTCTTAATCCGGTCACTGATCGTATCTATCCTCGATTTATCTTCTGCAGTGATGGGTTTTAACAGTTCCTGCCAATGGGTACAGGTATTAACGTAATCAAAAGCATAAACTTTTTGTACAGAAGGAGTTCTCGGCAAGATTTCGTTCACCAGGTTGCATAACTCCGCCGTGCTCACAAAAATGCATTTAAGGCCCGCTTCTAAAATAATCTCCTCAAGTTCCTTAGGGCCAGTATTAGAATATAGCGGAACCAGTATTGCTCCTGTTAATTGAACCGCCAGATCAACAATGAGCCATTCGGGCCGACTGGCGCTGATCAAACCTACCTTATCTCTTCCTTCAACAGTTCCATCGCCGTTTGAAATGCCCATAGCCAACAGCGCGTTGGCTAATTGGTAAACTTGCCGGTGTACCTCTTCTGTACTGTACAGTTTCCATTCCCCATTTACTTTACCAGCCAAAAGGTCCGGCTTGGGTTCTTTTGCTTGTATGGCTATACAATCAAATAATCTGGATGGGCTATTCATAACGAACAATCTCCTTTCTAAAAGCAATATCTGTTTTGCTCAATCAACTTACCGGCTATTCGCCTGCGAGCCGCCGTGGTGTTAATATCTTCAACTTTGGTCCAGCGTTTTAAGCCAACCATCATCATGCGGCGTTCATCACCCTCGGCAAATGCATTAAGCGCCTCTTTGCCCGCTTTAAATATCTTATCGGCTGCATCACGGATGTATACCTGCATCATATCGATCTGGTCCTTAACGGCTTCTTCTCCCCGCTGGCCGGCGAGTTTTTCAACCCTTAACAGAGTAGATTCGCTTGCGTAGGTTTCAATCAGCATGTCTGCCAAAAACATTAATACTTCCTGCTCCTTGGCCAAGTTCATCATCAGCTTTTGAACAGCTGCACCTGCGACCAGCAATACTGCTTTCTTAAAGTTAGCTATATATTTCTTCTCTTTGGTAAACAGAGCTTCTTCTTCGGTATTAAAATCAGGAATAGCCATTAACTCGTTGGCTACATTTTGCGCAGGGCCCATCAGATCAAGCTCTCCTTTCATGCCGCGTTTCAGCATCATATCAACGGTAAGCATACGATTGATCTCGTTGGTGCCCTCGAATATCCGGTTAATGCGGCTATCGCGATAAGCACGATCCATCGGTGCTTCGGCGCTGTAACCCATACCCCCGTATACCTGCACGCCCTCGTCAACAATATAATCCAAAGCTTCAGAAGCATGCACTTTGATAATAGCCGCTTCAATAGCGAACTGCTCAGTTCCTTTAAGTTTAGCTTTGGACGGTTCCATACCACCTTCAATCAAGGCATGGATAGCATCTTCAATATTTTGGCTGGCGCGATATATGGCAGATTCTGTCGCAAATGCCTTAATAGCCTGCTCTGCCATCTTATACCTGATAGCTCCGTACTTAGCGATCGGCCTGCCAAATTGCTCACGCTCATTCGCATAGTGTACAGTATTGGTAATTACATGCTTGGCGGCACCCACTGCGGCGGCGCCCAATTTTATCCGACCGAGATTAAGTATGTTAACCGCAATCTTAAAGCCGTTACCTCTTTCCGACAGCAGGTTTTCAACCGGCACCTTACAGTCGTTAAAGAAAACCTGACGGGTTGAGCTACCCTTGATACCCATCTTATGCTCCTCCGGATTGAGCGACAAGCCTTCAAAGCCTTTTTCAACAATAAAGGCACTTAGGTTTTCGTCGTCATCAATTTTGGCGAACACTGTAAACACATCGGCAAAACCGGCATTGGTGATCCACATTTTCTGTCCGTTGATGAGGTAATATTTTCCATCGGCAGAGAGCGTGGCCCTGGTTTTGCCCGAATTGGCATCAGAACCTGCTCCCGGCTCTGTTAAACAATACGCGCCTTTCCACTCGCCGGATGCCAGCCTGGGTATATATTTTGACTTCTGCTCGTCATTGCCATAGTAAAGTATAGGCAGCGTACCGATACCTGTATGAGCACTCACCGCGACTGAGAACGATGCTCCCGGACCGGTCTTCTCACTTACCAGCATAGCCGTGGTAAAATCTTTGCCAAATCCACCGTATTCTTCTGGTACCGAAACGCCGAGCATACCCAATTCACCTGCCTCGTTGATCAGTTTTACCATTAACCCCTCTTCCTGCGCATCTATACGGTCGAGGATGGGAACCACTTTCTGGTTAACAAAATCCTCGCACGTTTTGGCAATCATCAACTGCTCTTCGTCCCAATCCTCAGGGATAAATACATCCTCAGCAAGTGTTTCCTTAATCAGGAATTCACCACCTTTTAAATGTGTTTTTTCTGTTGCGGTGCTCATATCGATCGTTTTAAATCTTGTATCCTTACTTATAATAGCTCAAATATGCCGGCTGCGCCCTGGCCCGTGCCTACGCACATAGTTACCATGCCATATTTTTTATCTCTTTTCTTCAATTCGTCAAATAACTGCACGGACAACTTTGCTCCCGTACACCCAAGCGGGTGGCCCAGCGCTATGGCGCCGCCATTCACATTCAGCTTTTCCGGATCAAGGCCCAAACCTTTAATAACGGCTAAAGACTGCGATGCAAAAGCTTCGTTTAGTTCAATAAGGTCCATATCATCCTGCTTCATACCGGCCATCTTCAATACTTTAGGAATAGCTACCATGGGCCCAATACCCATTATTCTGGGCGGAACAGCTGCCACGGCATAGTTGACCAGCCGGGCGATGGGTGTCAGGTTATTTTCCTTCATAAACCTTTCGCTCACTACCATTACAAAGGCCGCCCCGTCGCTGGTTTGTGACGAATTGCCCGCCGTAACCCCGCCTTTGGCATCAAACACCGGCTTAAGTTTAGCCAGTGCATCTCTTGAAGTATCCGCACGCGGCCCCTCATCGGTATCTACCACAAAATCGCGCTTCTTCTTTTTTCCGTCCTCGTCCACATAAACCTCAGACACGTTTACCGGCACTATCTGTTCTTTGAACTTACCTTCGCCAATAGCTTTTAAGGCTTTCTGATGGGACTGATAAGCAAATTCATCCTGCTCTTCCCGGCTGATGTTATATTCGCGGGCAACAGCTTCAGCAGTCAATCCCATACCCCAGTAATAGTCAGGATGGGCCAGGGCAACGTCGGCATTTGGCACAATGCGCCAGCCCCCCATGGGAATCAGGCTCATGCTTTCAACACCGCCGGCAATAATACAATCAGCTATACCGCTATGTATTTTGGCTGATGCGATGGCGATGGTTTCCAGGCCTGAGGAGCAATAGCGGTTCACCGTCATGCCCGGAACTTTATCCGTATCCAGTGCCATTAGCGAGATTAGCCGACCTACATTGAGGCCCTGCTCTGCTTCGGGCGTGGCATTACCTACAATTACATCTTCTATCTGCTCTTTATCTACCTGAGGTACCGAAGCCATCAAATGCTTAATCACATCAACGGCAAGCGTATCAGGGCGGGTAAATCTAAACCCTCCCCGGTTGGCTTTACCAACTGCGCTCCGGTATCCTGCTACTATATATGCGTCCATTGCTTTCTTGATCAAATTTCAAATCAGTTTCTTAACACTTTTCCACCCTTGAGTATAGACTGAATGCGCTCAAGCGTTTTGCGTTCGGCACATAAAGATATAAAGGCCTCGCGTTCCAGGTTGAGCAGGTAATCTTCGCTAACCTGTGTCGGCTGCGACAAATCGCCTCCGGCCATCACGTATGCCAGCTTTTGAGAGATTTTCACATCATGCTCGCTGATATAATGCCCGCTATACATACTGTTTGCGCCAACATAACCCAGCCCTAAAGCCTGCTTGCCCAACACGCGGATGTCTTTACGTTTAACCGGCTGCACATAGCCTTCTTCGGCAAGCAGTAAGCAATGGCGTTTGGCTTCCGCAAGTAGCCTGTTGCGTGAAACAACGACTACATCTCTTCCTTTTTTCAAATACCCTAACTCAAATGCTTCATAAGCAGAGGTTGAAACCTTAGCCTGACCGATAGTGAGGAAACGGTCGCGGAAATTGTTCAGTTCAATGTCCCCCTGCTGCAACTCGTCGGACAGCCTCAAGGCAAACTCCTTGGTCCCACCGCCGCCGGGAATCAGTCCCACACCAAACTCCACCAAACCCATATATAATTCAGCATGGGCAACCACCTTGTCTGCATGCAAACAAAGCTCGCAACCGCCGCCCAGGGCCATTTGATGTGGAGCTACCACTACCGGAACAGATGAATAGCGAACGCGCATCATGGTATTCTGGAAAGCCTTTACGACCATAATCAGATCGTCAAACTCCTGCTCAACCGCCATCATGAAGATCATTCCTACATTGGCGCCTGCACTGAAGTTAGCGCCCTCGTTAGAGATCACTAATCCGCGGTAATTCTGCTCGGCCAGGGTGATGGCTTTGTTCAATCCCTCGATAACTTCACTACCGATGGTGTTCATTTTGGTGTGGAACTCAAGGTTAATAATGCCGTCGCCGAGGTCCGTTATGGTGGTGCCACTGTTTTTCCAGATCGTTTTAGAAGAACGGATATTATCCAATAAAATAAAATCTTCTGTTCCCGGAATAACTTTATAAGCTTTTGACGGAATATCGTAATAAAACCTCTTACCATCCTCTACCTTGTAAAAACTTTTAGCACCGCTTTGAAGCATATCATAAACCCATTGGGCCGGTTTAACGCCTGCGGCGTCCATTGCCTTTACGGTATCTTCAACACCGAGAGCATCCCATTTTTGGAACGGCCCTAACTCCCAGCCGAAGCCGGCGTTCATCGCATCATCTATTTTATAGAGCTCGTCGGCTATTTCGGGGATGCGGTTGCTCGCGTAGGCAAAAAGCTGAAAGAAAACTGTTCTGTAAAAATCGCCGGCTTTGTCTTTCGCAGCGAACAGCACTTTCATGCGTTCTTTAAGGTTCTCAATCGCTTTGGTAGTTTCCAGTACCGGAAACTTTACTTTTTGCGAAGGCTTGTATTCCAGCGTTTTCAAGTCGAGGGTATAGAATTGATTCTCTCCGTTGACCTTCTCCTTTTTATAGAATCCCTGATTGGTTTTGCTACCCAGCCAGTTATTCTTCACCATTTGATTCACAAACTCCGGAACTTTAAATAGCTCTCTTGCTTCATCATTTGGCGCGTTTTCATACAAGCCATGAGCTACATGCACCATCGTGTCCAGACCCACCACATCATTAGTGCGAAAAGTGGCCGACTTGGGGTGCCCGATCACAGGACCGGTCAGCTTGTCCACCTCTTCCACCGTCATGCCGGATTGTTCTACATAATGCAGAATACTCATAATGCTGAACACGCCGATACGGTTGCCAATAAAGGCCGGTGTATCTTTGGCGCGCACGGTTGTTTTACCCAGGTACTTCTCCCCATATTCCATCAGGAAATCAATTACCTCGGGGAGTGTATCCGATGTTGGAATAATTTCCAATAACCGTAAATATCTCGGCGGATTGAAAAAGTGGGTTCCGCAAAAATGCTTTTTAAAGTCGTCCGAACGCCCCTCCGTCATCAGGTGAATAGGTATGCCCGAAGTATTGGACGAAACAAGCGTTCCCGGTTTCCTGAATTTTTCAACATTCTCGAAAACCAGTTTCTTAATGTCCAGCCGCTCCACAACTACTTCGATCACCCAATCGCAGTCGGCAATCTTAGCCATATCATCCTCAAAGTTTCCGGTAGTGATACGTTGTGCAAAGGATTTTAAATAAATAGGCGAAGGATTGGATTTAAGGGCAAAATCAAGGGCATCATTCACCAGTTTATTTCTTGATTTTTTATCCTGTCCGGCGTCTTTAGGCACCATATCCAGCAGCAGCACCTGAACACCAATATTAGCGAAATGGCAGGCGATCCGGCTACCCATTACGCCCGACCCAAGTACGGCTACTTTTTTAATAATTCTTTTCGAATTCATATGCTCGTTACTTATTCAAACAGTATCTGCTTTATCAAATGATTTAATTAGCCCGCTCCCAGGTAGTTGTTCGTCCAATGAGGGATATACCGATATACCCACGGATGTCGAGCTTTTTGCCTTTATAAGTCATTTTACAGCTGTAGGTCTTACCGTTCTTGGGATCGTAGATAGTGCCGTCAACATATTTATTGTCGCCGTCCTTCACAAAATCGCCCAAAACCTGCATGCCTAAAACGGGCCTTTTGCGCAGCGTTTCGTCACTATTCAAGTCGTCCACCTTTGGTTTACCGTTCTTCAACGGTTCTTTGAGCCAAACTATCTTACCATAAAACTTTCCGTTGGTACCTTTATAGATGTCAATTTTGGCGCTTTTGATATCATTGTACCATAATCCCTCAATTTTATCAGACTGAGCTTTAACTACAGTATTCGCCAATATTAAAACGGCGATTGCAAGCGCTATACGCATCAGGTTTTTCTTCAATAGTTGCATGGCATTCAGGTTATAATCTTTTTCAAAGCAATAATGAACAAAGCTGAGCAGCACACAAATGACCGGGATCAACTTTACTTATTAATGTGAAAAGATATTTAGTAATTCGGTCTATATATTTATAACGGTTTATTTATAACAAATATCTCTTTTGATAAAATTTAACAAAAGGTCCAGACAACGGAATGATTTGTCAAAAACTCGGTTAATTGTATTCGCTGCCTATTTACCGGCTTTAAGCTGATCTACTATCGCTATATATTGTGCCATAGCTTCTTCTGAAGGGGTTCCGTTGAGTTTCTTCCAGGCATCGTATTTGGCTTTGCCAACAAAATCAAACATACCGGGTGTTGGTGTAGTGGGGTCCATGTCGCCGCTGGTGGCCTGCTTGTAAAGGCTGTATAATTTTAAAAGCGTTTCGTTATCTGGCCGTTTGGTTAGTTCCTTGCTTTCCTTAACTGCGTTTTCAAAGGTTTCGTTTTGTATCATAATTAATAATGGTTGATGAGGTTAAGATAAGGTTTAAATTTAATGGTTTTCTACTTTGGGCTGAACAACTTCTTCCAGGTAATCACCACTCTTAGGCGCAGCCATAAACAATTCGCTAACCTCAGGAGGCAAAACGGCCAACTTGCGTTTTTCCATATCAATCCAGGCGCCTTCGGCAATTACAATGGCGGCCTTTACCCCATCGCCCCGATAAATTTCATGCCTTATGGCCCAACGAGAGCCGTCAGGCCTTGATCGTGTTAACTCGCAGGTTACAATAACGGCATCGTTGATGTTGATTTCCCTTAAATAAATAAGCTCTTCCCTGAAAAGTACCGGGCCAATTTTAAGGCGGTACAACTCCTCCGGGCTTAACCCTACCTGCTGGAGCATGCCAATACGGGCCTGAGCTGCAAAATCTGCATAAGCGGAATGGCGCATGTGCTGATTCGCATCTATCTGCGACCACAATACCGGCCCCTGGTAATAAATATTTTTGATGTTTTCCATTAACGACATGGTATATAACTTGAACCGCTAGCGTCCAAAAACGGCGTGAGGCTTTGTTCGCGAGTAAAATTAGATTCGCGACAGCGCACAAAAAGGGCTAAAACGCGGATAGTTTGGTCAAAAATTCGGAACAACAGAGAAATAACGAATTTATTGGTTGGTGGCCTGGCTCCTGTATTCGGTTGGCGAAAAACTAGTATGTTTTTTAAAATATTTGCCAAATGAAGATTGGTCTGGGAAATGAATTTCATCGGCTACCTGGGCTATGCTGATCTCATGATTTCTCAACAATACTTTTGCCTCAAGCACCACAGCATCATCTATCCATTCACCGGCTGTTTTGCCGGTAACCTCTTTAATAGTCTCCGTAAGATGCTTAGGCGACACATACAAAGCATCAGCATAAAACTGTACATTACGATGCACTTTATAATTACGGAACACGAGATTTTGAAAGAGCGTATTAAGCTCCTGTTTGCGCGTTTGCCTGTTTTTAATGATCACATGCTGATGCTCATAAATGGCAGCCAGTTCATACAGCAAGGTAGTTAAAATACTGCGGCATATCTCGGTGCGGTAAGGATGATCCTCCCGTTGCAAATTATGTTGAATGTCGGAAAATAAGTTCAATAATAGCTCCGCATGCTGATGATCGGGATAGATCACCGGGGTTGCTTCTGTATTAAAGAAACTGAACAGCTCTAAAAAATGGCTGTTTAGGTTAGTCTCGATTAAGAAAGCTTTTGAGAAAACGATAAACCGGCATAAAAAATCATCGCTATAGTCATAGATCCGGAGGACGTGAAATGGCGTAGCCAGGAGCATCGCATCCGGCCTGGCGTCATAAGCCTGCAAGTTAACTTCAACCTTAGCGGTGCCCCTTGTGCAAATACCAATGATATAGCCTTCGGAGCGGTAAGGGTAGGCACTCAGTTCAAGCAGTTGCTTTTCTTCTGTGATAAAGAAGTCGGATCCGATAGATTTATCAGCATAGAGGTCGACAAATTTGGAAAAACTTAACCGGGCTATTTTTTTAGTCATCTACTGTGCGGCTATCAACTACAGCATAATTTTCGGCAACTAATTAAACAATTTATCCAACTACAACCTAATCATATAGCACAAAAGCTGAAATTAATTATTACTTAATCAATCTGTATTAACATTATAATAATTTTTCCGACTTTTTGACTAATATATCCGCATTTCATCCCTTTTTCTGATATTTGAAGGTAATAATTTTATAGCTGGTTGTAACCTAAAAACCAGTTACAACAACATACCGTTTCACATTATTATTAATTATGAGAAAATTTCTACTATTTCTACTGGCATTAATGCCGGCTATTTCGTTTGCTCAAGGTTTCCAGGTTAACCTGGAGGGTGAAAAGCAAATAGGGATGGGTCATACCGGAACGGGCCTGGCTCAAGACGGCGCTGCCGTTTTTTTTAACCCCGGCGCTGTGGCTATGCTTCCGCAAAATTACATTCAGGCTGGCATTAGTCCGCTGTTTTTCAAATCAGGCTTTCAGCCTTCGGGCAGTAATGCAACTTACTACACAAAAGACAAAGTTGCCACACCGTTTACTTTTTATGCAGCGGTTGGGCCTAAATCATCCTGGTGGAAACTCGGCTTAGGCATTTACACGCCTTTTGGTGGTTTAACCGACTGGGGTACCCAGTGGGCGGGCCGGTACGCTGTTGAAAGCCTTAACCTCAAAGCTATTTACTTTCAGCCTACATTGAGCATCAGGTTAGCGCCATATTTAAGCATCGGCGGCGGGTTTGTATATAATCATGGCAGCGTTGACCTTACAAGGGCCATACCGCTTTATGATGCCAACGGTAATCCCGGCCAGGCCGAGCTCAAGGGCTCCGGAAAAGGTTACGGCTGGAATGCGGGTATATTCTTCAAAACCGAGTCGGGCGTAACTGTGGGTATCACCCATCGTTCAAAGATCAATACCACCATCAACAATGGCAATGCTATTTTTACTGTTCCGGCATCATTGCAGAGCAATTTCCCGCAGCCTAATACGTTTACCGCGAGTATTCCACTGCCTTCAACTACGTCGCTGGGTGTGGGCCTATATCCATGTAAACAATGGACACTTGCCTTTGATATCAATTTCGTAAAATGGAGCGACTACCAGGTATTAGCATTCGACTATGCAAAAAACACTCCGGTACTGCAAGACACCAAATCGCCGCGTAACTATGAGGATGCGCTAACTTTAAGAGCCGGCGCACAATATAAACCAACTGACAATTGGGCTATACGTTTTGGAGGAGGCTATGGCCGTACGCCGGTACAGGACGGCTTTGTTACACCCGAAGTTCCGGATGCCAACCGCGCCTACGCAACCGGGGGTCTTGGTTATACTTTTGCCCATAAGCTGGATCTTGATCTGAGCTTTGAGTTTGAGCACCTGATGCCAAGAACTCAAACCAACAACGAAACACAGTTATCCGGCACTTTTAGAACCAATGTGTACATTCCAGGTGTCTCGCTTGCTTATCACTGGTAATTTTTAAGATCAGAAACAACATGAAAACATTTAGAAAATATATCCTCCTGGCTTCGGGTTTACTATTATTAGGTGCCTGTAAGCCCCATTTTGAAACCCCGGCGGCAACCCATGGCAGCGCGGATTTTTCCAGATACGTTGCCATAGGCAATTCACTTACCGCAGGCTATGCAGATGGTGGCCTATATCTAGCCGGCCAGCAAAACTCCTATCCGAGCATTATAGCCAAACAAATGCAGGCCGTTGGTGGCGGAACATTTACCCAACCGCTATTCAGCGCCGACCAGGCTAATGGTTCTGGTTATTTAAAATTAACCGGTTTTAATGCCGATGGAACTCCCATTACCACTCCAGTAACAAGCAATTTAGCAGTTAGAAGTGTTATTACTGTTCCTACCTTTGGCAATGTTACCCTTTACACAAAATATACCGGCGACATCAACAACTACGGCGTGCCCGGCATTAAGTTGCTTCATATCACTTATGCGCCGTACGGCAATTTGAATGGTTTTTTTGAAAGGCTGCTACCGGGTAGCGCCCCTACTAACACCACTACTTATCTTGATTTTGTTACCGCAAAGCCCTTTACCTTCTTTACCGACTGGCTGGGCAATAATGATGCGCTGAGCTACGCTACTTCTGGCGGTGCCGGCGATGTACTTACCGATAAAACGACCTTTGCACAACTTTACAATTTATCTATCAGCAGGTTTACGGCCAATGGCGCGAAAGGAGCTGTAGCTACAATTCCTGATGTTACCTCAATCCCCTATTTCAACACGATCACCATCGGCGCAATATTAGGAGCCGTTCAAAAAGCCAATCCATCTGTACAGGCTTTGTATGTGAATGCACTGGTATCCGGCACAACCTATGCGCCAAGAGCTGCCACCGCCAATGACCTGGTTATTCTTACTTTCCCTACCAGTAAAATAGGCACGCCTGTTTCTACACCATTCGGCAATTTACCATATGGCTTAACACCTTATACGCCAATTGAAAATCAATACGTACTTGATGCTAATGAAGTAGCCCTTACAAGGGACTATGTTACTTCTTACAACAACACGATCAAGTCTGTTGCAGCAGCGAAGGGGCTTGCGGTTTTTGATGCTTACACCTTCCTTACCAATGTAAAAAACAACGGATTAACCGTTAACGGCCAAAACTTTACTTCGGCCTACATCAGCGGTGGAATTTTTTCGCTTGATGGCGTGCATCTTACGCCACAGGGTTATGCAATTGTTGCCAACGAGTTTATTAAGGCCATTAACAGTACTTATGGCTCTTCTATTCCGCTTGCGAATGTTTCATCTTACAGCGGTGTAAAATTTCCGTGATAACCTTTAACTGACCTAAAAGAACAAGGCCCTGAACATTACGTTGCAGGGCCTTGTTTATAACTATCAGAAATTCCATCAATTTGCAAAAGCGTCGAGCGCGATAGTCGGTCTACCGGAGTTATCAAAAGCGCCGAGCGTATAGTTCTGCCAACTGTTATAACTTTCTGCCTCCCAATAGAGCACACCCAATCCTTGTTGGTTACTTACTGATTTTACTTTATTGATGAGATCTGTTAGAAACGACTTGCACGTTGAAGGCTGCGTTACATCCATGCCTACTTCAACCACCATTACCGGTGTGCCGTAACGACTTACCATATCATTCATATTAGTCAGGCATTGCGCATCCAGTGTTTGCCAGTTACTGGTAGAGGGATAAAGTGACATGCCAATAATATCCCATTTGGCACCATTGGCCTTAAGTCCGTCAAATAACCACCTGTACATACTATTATCATACCCGTTGTTAAGATGGACAATGACCTTTATGCTACTATTGACAGATTTTACGGCATTATACCCGCTGTTGATCAGCGCGGCAAAATTAACCATATGAGTCGATGCTCTTCCATCCTCCCATAGCATTCCGTCGCTCACCTCATTACCTACCTGCACCCAATCAGGAGTAATGCCTTTGGCAGCAAGTGCGTTAAGTACAGAAACGGTATAATCATGCAGGGTTGCAACCAGCGTATTGAAATCCAGGCTGGCCCATGCCACAGGCTTGGTTTGTTTTGACGGATCGGCCCAACTGTCGCTGTAATGAAAATCGATCATAATTTTCATACCGAGATTTTTGGCCCTCATCGCCTTGGCAAGCACATCGGCGGTGTTGCACCAGCCATCGGCAGGATTAACCCATGCGCGTAGTCTGATGGCGTTCATGCCCTTTTCTTTCAGGATCTGTATGCAATCTTCCTGTTGGCCGCTACTGTTGTAAAATTTGTAGTTGGATGCCTCCATCTGGGTTAACCAGCTTACATCAGCGCCCTTAACAAAATTTGCTGAAGTTGTAGGGGTGCTGGTTGTATTGCTGTTCATGGGAGCTGTGCTGCTTTTTTTACATGCGCCCAAACTCGCGACTAGCGCCAAACAAAGCAAATAATTTAATCGACTCTTCTCTCTCACTTCTTTCGGTTTAAAATTTTATCCGATAAATATAATTGATTAAATAACGCCTTAAGCCGGTATTTTACCCCTTTTTGCGTACATACATAAAATCCCTTTCGTTTTTTTCATAAAAACTTCATAAAACCGGTTTTACTTAGCTCATCCTTTTAGATCATTAACCTCAGGTGTTCTGTAACGTGAACTTGGTAAAGCATAATAAGACTATTAACTGGCAAATACTCACCTTGTCGGTGGCTTACCTGTTTACATCGTTAATGCTTATCTTTTTTATGCCCGGCAACTCTAATCGAATGACCGGCATAAGCGCTCATCATCCTGCCTGTGAGTTATCTGCAAATCATTCAAAAGCGGTTAAAAATTCATTTAAACGGCTTGACAAAATAATGGAGGGCAGAAAACGGCTTGTAGCTGATTCGCACGTTATTGTTCTGCTGTTCACAGCGGTTCCATCACTCCTGAGCATTTTTAGGCTAAAGCCGTCCTTTAACACCTACAGCTACGCCGAAACGCTAAAAGCAGCGCAATCCAACCTGCTTTTTTGTTGCTGGCGATTGTGATCTACCTATTGCGGGTACCTGATCCCGTTTTCATCTGAGCTTATTGACGATACCCAGGTTAACTGGCCCATGTCTTAAAAGATCAGCTCTCTCAACGACTCCCAAATCAATTTATATATCAATTTATCCTGCCTCTTAGCAAAGGCGGGATAATGCTTTGCTAATTTTTAAACTATCGTTATAATCATGAACACCGTTAAAAAACCACTTTACATTTTATTCCTCGCGTTAGCTGTTGTTTCAGTTCAAGCCTGTAAATCACGGAAGAAGTTGATGAAGAATACAGCGCCTGCTGCAGAAGTAACTACGCCACCAACCACACCGCAACCCAAACCGGCTCCTGCGCCTGAACAACCTGCGCCAGAACCGCCAAAACCTGATTACAACTTTCAGAATATCCAGTTTGAGTTTAACTCCTCTGTGCTTAAAACAGAAGCTTATCCTATTTTAGATAAGGCATCTACAGCCATGAGAGCTGATCAAACTAAAAACTTTGCCGTTAATGGTTACGCCTCATCAGAAGGTACTGCAGCTTACAATATGCAGCTTTCTATCGACAGAGCTAATTCAGTACGCGCATACCTTATCAATTCAGGTGTAAAAGAAAGGCAATTACGTGTAAAAGGCTACGGCGAAACACACCCTATTGCAACTAACGACACCGAAGAAGGCCGTATTTTGAACCGCAGGGTTGAAATTAAAAAGCTTAATTGAGCATTATCATAACAATTGGGTGGGGAGTACGCCTTCGGGCGGCTCCCTTTTTTAATTTATAGCCATGTATTACCCCAGTATTTTGAATTAGCTATTCTGCAGCCACTCGTGAATGGCTCTTACCGTATCGCCATAAAAAACATGGTAAGTATTTTCGGTAACATAACCTATGTGTGCAGTAGCCAGCACATGCTGCAGTTTGCGAAAGGGATGTTGATCAGGCAACGGTTCCTCGCTATAAACGTCAAGCGCGGCGCCGGCAATTTTATGATCTCTTAAAATTTCTGCAAGCGCTTCCTCATCAACCAACGGCCCACGTGAGGTATTAATAAAAAAGGCAGAAGCTTTCATGCGCAACAGATCGGCCTTACCCACAATTTTTCTGGTGCTGTCACTCAAAACAAGGTGCACGCTTACAAAATCTGCCCTCGAAAAAAGCTCGGCTTTGCTCACTAATGTAGCTCCTGCTACCTCCGCTCTTTCCTCAGTAAGGTGCGGGCTCCAGGCAATCACATTCATACCGAAAGCCCTCGCGTAGGTAGCCATCTTGCTGCCAATACGCCCAAGACCAATCAGACCTATCGTCTTTCCGACGAGGTCAACACCTACTGTAGTTTGCCATCCCCCTGTACGCATATTATCAAACTCGGCCCCCAGTTTACGAGCCAGCGCCATCAAAAGAGCCCAGGTTAGTTCAGGAGCACCGTTTTCCACATAATGGGTATGTTTTAAGGTGATGCCCAGTTCTTCTACGGTGCGAGCATCGATAGAGGCATTCCGTGCGCCGGTTGATACAATTAATTTCAGTCGGGTTAGGTTAAGAAGCACATTGCGGGTTAACGGCGTACGCTCGCGCATTACGCATACTACATCAAAGGGCTTGAGCCTTTCTATAACTGTGTCTTCGCTGGCTACATGATCATGAAAAACGGTTATGTCGCATTCGTTATCCAGCAATGACCAGTCGGCCATTTGCATAGCTACCTGCTGGTAGTCATCTAATACCGCTACTTTTATTTTGCGCTCCATGTGATAATTTTAAGCGTGTATTTGGGCAGAACCTCTTTTTTAAAAAAAAGTTTATCGTCTGTTCAATATAACGCAAATAGTCCCTAAAAAGGCATCTTATAGTCCTAAAATTCAATTTCCCCATTTTTTCCCATACAGCGCGATAATCTTTCTACATTTTGGAACAAAAATTGAACAAACTATAATACTAAGAAAAAAATACCACATTTTGTGGCCAAAATTCCCCAATTATACCTATCAATATCTTACAACCGGGTCCAGTGCCCATTGACACTAGTGGCCGGGGGTTTGCATTGTATTATAATACTACTATCAACATTATAAACTAAACGCTCAAACCGGCTTTATGAAAAGGATCATTGTCACAATCGTAGCCATATTTTTATGCGCAACTGCATTTGCCCAATTAAAGACCACCCGCGGAGACAGGTTGTACTGGAACGGCTTTGTAGATTACCTTGAGGCAAAAGGCTTAAAAGGCTCTAAAGATCTGGACTCCAAAAAATTAAATCTGGCTCAGAAACTTTTTGAAGACTACAACAAGCTTAACAATAAAACGGTTGATTACCACACTTTTATAACGTTGGTTCAAACTGACATTATTGAATACAGAAACCAGGCATTGGCCCAAATCAAATTAAGTAAAGAAATGCATAAACTTAATCCCAGATACCCTATAAAGTTTAAAGGTGCCGAAGAAGAGTTTATGTCTGGCCTCTCCTGCATTGACGGTTTTGCCGGCCAACACACCACTTCATGGAAGTTCCCTAAAGAGGTTATCACCGGGGTAAACGTTACCAACGACCTTTACGCAAGTAACCGATAAGCAACCCCAAAAAGGGGTTGTATAAAAGCAGCAAACCCAATTCCGGGCGGCAGCTACTATTTCGCCCGGGTTATTGGCGATAACAGAGGCATGATATAGTAAACCTGCACGGCGATTGTGAAAAGTTTACCCTGCTCTTAGTATATCCTCTTTTTTGTTCTATCTCCCCATTTCTTAATTTTTTGGTTTTGCCTTTGGAGATGGCTTTACCAGCGTGTCTGTAGGGCGCATAACCGGCATTCTCGAATTATCCTTAGGCTTTACTACCGGCATATTTTCAACATAATCCGGCTTTACTACAGGCATCTTATCTGTAGTACTAATCTCAGTTGTGCCCGTCTTTTTCTTTGTTTTCGAACTATCTTGTTTAACCGCCGGCCGCTGTTGACCCGTAGCATCAGCGGCAACAACCATCAGGACGGTTAAGAGACATCCTGATAGTATCCATTTGCATTGTCTTAAATGATCTGAAATTTCCATCGCAACTCACTTTAATTCCCAATCTCCTATCTTTAACAAACCAGGCGATCATATTGTTGATTTTGTTTCAAAACGTCTTTATAAGTTCTTTTAAAATCCCAATTGCAGAAATCACTAATTAAAAAAGAAGCCCGTATCATTCCTATTACAATCAATGCAATCGATTGCATTTCTCATCCATTATAAATAGTTTTGGTAGCAACACACCTCATCCATAAACCAATTTAATCTGCTCAGTAATGAGAAAAGCAATTTTTACAGGATTGATGGCCGTAGCTGTGGCTACAGCTTTCGGCCAGTCAACCACTAACGGCGCTTATGCGCCCCCGGTTACATTTACCGCCCAGCAGGACCACGACAACATGATGCAGCGATTGGGCATTAAAGCGCTGCGCCCTGGCCCAAGTGGTGACGAAAAAGCGCCTAATCATGCCAATTATGACGAGGCTTTAGCCAATCCATACCCTAACCTTCCGGACATACTCAGCTTAAAAAACGGCAAAAAAGTGACTACTATCGATATGTGGTGGAAACAACGTCGCCCCGAAATAGTAGAGGATTTTGAACGTGAGGTATATGGCCGGGTACCTAAAAACGTCCCCAAAATAAATTGGACAGTTAAAGTGACTGATCATGAATTTATGGGTTTTACGCCTGTTATTGCCAAACAGATTATTGGGCACGTGGATAATTCTGCCTATCCGTTGATTGACGTAAACATCAATATGACATTGGTTGTGCCTGCTAATGCCAAAGCACCTGTACCATTGCTCATCATGTTTGCGCAGAGTGCACTACCGGCCCCTGCACAGCCTTCAAAAGCAGATTTGGAGAAGATTAACGATGCGGTAAAGGAGCTGCTTATTAAAACTAAGCCAGAATTAAAAGAGGTTTTCGACCGCTATCCTGCCTATACTCCTATAGCTGTACAAAATTATGGCTTCAATCCTTTTGCTCCACGTGGTCCCGGCGATCCCCCAACGGCTCAACAATTAATTGCCGATGGCTGGGGCTATATCCTGCTTGATCCAAATAGTATTCAGGCCGATAATGGTGCGGGCCTTACACGAGGTATCATTGGATTGGTAAATAAGGGTCAGCCACGCAAGCCAGACAACTGGGGCACACTCCGCGCCTGGGCCTGGGGCGCGGCACGCGCTTTAGACTACCTGGAAACTAATGAGCCAATGGTTGATGCTAAGCATGTAGGCATTGAAGGCGTTTCGCGCTATGGCAAAGCCGCTTTGGTTACACTCGCCTTTGAGCCGCGCTTTTATATGGGTTTGATCGGATCATCAGGCGAAGGCGGCGCCAAGCTGCACCGGCGCAACTTTGGCGAGGCCGTTGAGAGTCTTACCGGTGGCGAATATTACTGGATGGCGGGCAATTTTATGAAGTACGGTGCTTCTGAAAGCAAATTCGGCAGTAAAACAGCGAATGACCTGCCTGTTGATGCCCATGAACTGATTGCTTTATGCGCCCCCCGACTAACGTTTATCAGTTACGGCTCGCCGCAGCAAGGAGATGCGAAATGGCTGGACCAGCAGGGCAGTTATATGGCTACTGTAGCAGCAGGGCCGGTGTTTAAACTACTCGGTGCAAAGGATATTGGCGTATCCAACGATTATCATACTGAAAAAATGCCACCTATTAACACAGGGTTACTAGATGGTGAATTAGCCTGGCGGCAGCACGACGGCGGGCACACCGACGCGCCAAATGTAAAATACTTTATTGCATGGGCCGATAAATTTATGGGCCGCAATACGGGTACACATCGATAATACCCGACTTTCAAAACTCACTTTGTACCCTTGCGCCTTCCCGATGCCCCCAGCGGTTATAATTTCTACCGCGGAGAAAGCACTGAGAAGGCGCAGAGATCACAAAGAATCAAATTATTCCATCAAGCACCATTTATTTGCCCGCTTTGAGCTCTGTAAAGCTGATATCAGGCTGTAAAACTTTGTGATCTTTTTCTACCACAATAGTTTTAGGCACATCAAAATTGGCAGTTTGTTTAATATCATGGGATGAAATACCGGCTTTAAGTATATATCGGCCCGCATCAGTTATCCAGCACGAACTATCAGTATGATAAGAAGCCAGATCAGAGGCGCGAATGGCAAAGACAAGTGTTTGTGATTCTCCCGGCTTTAATAAGCGGGTTTTAGCAAATGCTTTAAGTTCCTGCTCCGGTTTATCAATAGTTTTGGCGGGGGCACTGATATAGACTTGCACAACCTCTTTTCCCGACACCTTGCCCGTATTTTTAACATTAACGGTAGCGGTAACAACTCCATTCAACACTTTGGAGCTTAGTTTTAAGCCGCTTAATGTGAAGTCGGTATATGAAAGGCCATAACCGAACTCATACATCGGTTTGATATTAAAACTATCGTAATAGCGGTAGCCTACGTAAATCCCTTCCTCATACAACACACGTTCTGGTTTATTGGCAGGCGTACCCGGAAAGTTTTTTGCCGAAGGAACATCTGCATAATTTACCGGGAAGGTGGTAGCCAGCTTGCCCGAAGGATCTACTTTACCGCTCAACACATCGGCAATGGCATTTCCGGCTTCCTGGCCCGGTTGCCAGGCCAACAAAATTGCGTCAGCATTGTCTTGCCAACCTTTCATATCTATTACGCCGCCAATGTTGAGCACCGCAATTACCTTTTTGCCTTTGGCATGGAAAGCATCGGCAATCTCTTTAAATTGTTGTTGCTCCTCGGCGGTAAGCATATAATTGTTCTCCAGGTTCCGGTCGTGCCCCTCTCCTGCGTTGCGGCCGATAGTGATCAGCGCTATATCATTATGAGCAGCGGTTGCATTAAGGAGGCTATCGGTCACCGGCATTTCGGGCACCGCATAATAACGGCGACTTTGCTGCTGCATTTGTTTACGGTAGTTCTGCGCAAACTGATCGTAGGCATTTTTGACGCTTGCATCTACCTGATAACCGGCATTCTCCAAGCCCTGATATACAGAAACAACATAGGCCTTATTTACTTCGCCACTGCCTGTTCCACCAGGAATGGTATTATAAGTAGTATTACCGAAAGCTGCTACTGTTTTAACCCGTGCCATTGGCAATACATTAGCCTGATTTTTTAGCAGTACCATACCCTCTGCAGCAGCACGGCGAGCCACTTCAGCGTGTGCTTTCAGATCAGGTTTATTGCTGTAGGGATAGTTCTTAAACGCCGGAGATTTAAGAATGATATTAAGAATGTGTTCCACATTGCGGTCCAGCACCTTTACACTGAGCGAATCATGTTTAACGGCGTTGACCAGCGTTTCTATCTGGTCCGGCCGGCCGGGCATGATCAAGTCATTGCCTGCTTTCATTTCTTCAACCCAATCGTAGCCTCCGCCCCAGTCGGTCATTACAAAACCTTTGTACTTCCATTCATCACGGAGTACCGTTGTTAGCAGATCTTTACGTTGAGCGGTATACAAACCATTTACACGGTTGTATGATGACATTACCGTCCACGGATTAGAAGCTTCGATAGCGATCCGGAATGTTTTCAGATAAATCTCACGCAGTGCCCGTTCACTTACTGTCGAACTGTTATAGTTGCGGTTACTCTCCTGGTTATTGGCCACAAAGTGTTTAATAGACGTACCAACGCCGTTTGATTGTATACCCTTAATAATAGCGGCAGCCATTTTACCTGCTACCAACGGATCTTCCGAGTAGTATTCAAAGTTACGTCCGTTGAGCGGATTGCGGTGGATATTTACACCGGGCGCCAGTAAAATATCAACGCCGTACTCGTGCACTTCGTTGCCAAAGGCACGGCCCACCTGCTCAACTATGGAAGGGTCCCAAGTTGAAGCCAGCAATGTGCCTACCGGAAACGCAGTTGCATAATAGGTATGCGTACTATCGCCTTTACGCTTAGGTGAAATGCGTACCCCGGCAGGGCCATCACTTAAAACCAGCGACGGAATACCCAGGCGCGGAATGCCATTAGTATTACCTGCCGCTCCGGGTACCTTGGTTTCGGTGTGTCCTATCATTGGTGGCTCGGGCACCCAGCCGTTACTCATTCCTTTTCCTGGCGATTTAGGCTTGGGAGCCTTGCCAGCCCCTACCACAAGCGTCACTTTTTCTTCAAGCGTCATGGCAGCGATAACATCTTTAAGCGGACTTTTTCCTAATTGAGGTAAAGGTTTTTGCTGCGCCTTAGTGGTTAAGGCCGAAGCGAGCAAAGCCAGGGAGATTATAAAACTCCCTTTTTTCAGTTGATTCATAAATATAGAGACCTGTTTTAGCTGTATAATTGTTATTTGCCGTGCTTAATATGGAGCATAAAGTAAATCGGTCTCAATGTTAATATTTATTCAGAATAATCGCCCCATATAAAAGTGTATTTACTACACTATCACAGAAATGTTACCTCACTTCTCGGGTTGTCCGCGCCTGTTTTGGAGCATTTAATAGGTAGTCCCGGCCGATAAATAACGAGGACTTGCATTTTAGCGCGTTATTGTTATATTTGATAACAATAACCCTGACCATTTCAACTATTGATTGTGAAAGCTACTCACCCCAACGGTCTGTCTTTTTTTAACCTTTCTCTAAAGAAGGCGTGTGCCACCGAGTCTGATTCATTTAAACGTGCACGGCTCCGGATCATTTTAAACGTTGTTGCGTTTGCAGTTGCTAAGCTGGCTCTGGTAATACCGGTGGCTATAAGAGACCATCAAGGATTGCAATTGCTACGCGCGTTGATCTTATTTTTCTCGCTGCTGATGCTTGGCAAGCTTGTGCTTTGGCGACCGCGTTTGGCAACTGCGTTTTCACATGTTATTATAGCCGGTGCGCTCGTAATTGTATGGTCCAGCTTGTTGATATACGTTCAGGCCCTCAACGTTGTCACGGTACAAATGATATTTATTGCCTCCCTGCTAAGCTATTATCTCATTGGCGGCACCTGGGCAGCAATTTATACCAGCGCAAGCATCCTGCCGCTGCTTTACGCCATGATCTTTAAATCTGCGGGACTACATATACTAAATGTTCCAACGCAGCTGCTGTCTTCTACCACCGTAAACATTGTCATTGTTCTTAATTTTTTAACTTTTACGCGCACTCATTATTTATACTACCTGGCATTTAAACAAACCATGCGTGAAAAAGATGACCTCAATGAACAGCTCCGCAAAAACGTCACAACAGCAGAGGCTCTTGCCCATTCGCGCTCGCTGTTCCTTTCAACCATGTCGCATGAGTTACGTACGCCGCTTAATGGCGTAATCGGCATGACGCACCTGTTACGCGACTCCGCCTTGCCGAACCAGCAAGATCAGCTGGAACAATTAGAGGTACTCGAATTTTCGGCAAACAGCCTGCTGGCCGTTGTTAATGACGTGCTCGATTACAATAAAATAGAACTTGATCGTATTGAGCTCGAAAGCTTACCCGTAAACTTAGGTTTCCTAACCAAAAGAATTGCCGCGGGCCTGGATTTTCAGATCAGGGAAAAAGGTTTAACCCTGGATGTGGAGATTGATGAAATACTGAAGCAACAACAAGTAGCGTGTGACCCCACTCGCCTGACTCAAATTCTGTATAATCTGCTGGGTAACGCCATCAAATTTACCAATAGCGGAACCGTGAAGCTGCAGGCCCGTGCGGTGAGCACTAATGCCGACGAGGTAGCAGTAAACTTCAGTATCAGTGATACTGGTATTGGCATCCCTGCAGAGCGTCTTGAGGCCATTTTTGAACCTTTTGTTCAGGCTTCAACTACAACAACGCGGCAATATGGGGGCACCGGCCTCGGCCTGGCTATTGTTAAAAAACTATTACTGCTGCTCCATAGCAATATCTATGTGGAGAGCCGTCCCGGCGAGGGAACAACTTTTCGCTTCACTATCCTGATGCCGTGGGTTAAAGAGGATGCAATAAGCAATCTCAAGGGTAAAAATGAACAACAAAACCTACAGGGTTTGCATATTCTTGTTGCAGAAGACAATCGTATTAATGTTTTACTGCTGGAAAAACTGCTTGCCAAATGGCAGGTAACCTGGGTAATTGCAGGCAATGGCGAAGAAGCTGTAGACATCGTTAAACAGCAAAATTTTCACCTCGTGCTGATGGATATTCACATGCCTAAGCTCGATGGATATGACGCAGCTAAAGCCATCCGCGCTTTAACCGATCCTGTTAAACGAGCTATCCCTATCATAGCCCTTACCGCATCCGCGTCTCATGACCTGATGCAAAAAGTAAATGCTGCCGGTATGCAGGACCGGTTAACCAAGCCTTTTCAACCCTCGCAGCTTTATGAAAGCTTGTTGCGCGTGTATGATCCGGACATTTCTAAAAGTAAAGTTGCCTGAGGCACAGGCGCAGCACCAGCCGTGATTGTCAACGCTTTAGATAGCCCTTCATAACTTGCTGGCATGCGATACTGGTATGTGTTTTGTGCGATTTCAACCGTATCAAAATTAACTGTTATGAAAAATCTCAGTAAATTGATGGTTGTATTTGCGCTATTGTTCTTTATTGGTAAGGGTGCTACAGCGCAGCAATCGCCCCAAGACGACCAGAACATCAAGAAAGCAGAAGTTGCTAAACTGGTAAATAGCGGCCGTTATACTTTTGCGGCAACCCGCATAGTATTACCGAAAGGTACGGGCGATACGCTTAGCAGGGGTTATGTACTGGACATTTCAAGGGACACCATGATTGCCCACCTGCCGCACCTGGCAGAACAAGGCGTAATGATAACCGGTGCCGACAGTAGTAAAAGCAACTATACATTCACCCGTTTCAGCTATCGTGTTGCAGCAGCTAAAAATGGCGGATGGCTTGTTACCATTGTACCGCGTCAGGTTGAGGTGACGGCGCTCGGTGTTGTCAAGAAGGTAGAGTTAAGCATTAATACATTGGGTTATGCAACACTGACGCTTACTGCGAGTAAACACAGTCCGGTTTCTTACTACGGCTATATTAAACCACACATAGCAGATTTTACGCCGGCAAATGCAATGCATTGACAGATGTGTGTGCATGATCGTTAAAAAGCTTCGTTCAGGTTGAGAAAAAATCCGCTGTTATTGAACCGGCCAAAAGCGTAGTCGAGGGCAAGATTAGTGCGGGTGGCCTTATTAAAAAGCACCCGCAAACCGGCCCCGTAACCAGGCTGAAACGTTTGAAATAGTTTAAGACCCTGGGTATCATTAGCTGTTTGCAGGTTGGCAAATACTACGCCGCTTATAAATTTATTGGCCAGTATTGGAAAACGAAATTCGGCCTCGGTATCATTAAAATCAGCACTCTTAAAATATTGAGCGGTATACCCCCTGCCGCTCCTAAAAGCGCCTTCACGTGCAGTGCCAGGCAATTCGAGGTAAGGTAACGTACCATTCAGCAGGTAAGAGCCCCAGTTCCATAGTGCAAGCACGGTTTCGGGGCTGGTTGCTGATAAACTGATATACTTGCGCAGATCTGTGGTGAGTTGAACTGCATTTTTCGTGCTGCCAATCCAGGTCTGATTAGTTCTTATCCCCATGTCAAAATAAATGCCCTTATAGGCGCGGTTTGGGTTATCGCGGGTAATGTATTCGATATTGAACAGAAAGCCATTTGCAGAGTAATGATCCTGGGGTAATCCATGCTGGTTGTTATACACACTCATTGGCGTCGCATTGTTGGCGGTATCTTTTGTCTGCAATTTTTGCCTGATGTCAAAAACCACTCCCGCTCCCAGAAACAAATGTTCTGCTACTTGTTTATAAACCTTCTCCCTAAACTCGTAAAACATCGAGTGAATAGCGTATTTTTTGTGAGCTGGATTGGCCAAAACCTGTTCGGCAGCAGTCCCTTCATATTGACCCCGACCTATGCCAATTCCCTCATCGGGCGTTACCGATTTTGATACCAGCAAATTACCCTGTAGGTTCCACTTATTGCCCGATGTAAAGACATTGTGATTGAGATAAAAGTTGATGATACCTTTAGTGGTAATGGCAGCAGAGGTGGCACCTACGGATAGCAGCGTATTAGGATCATCCCCAAACTTTTTCCCGGCTACGGCCTTGATACCGCCCTGAAAGCCGATAGTTGGATTAGCTGAAACATTGGGCACTACCGTTATACCTGAACTTTTGTGTGTTGAGTCCCGTTTTTTACCGCGATGGAGAACGTCGTGCACCAGATCACCGAAATCATATTGCCGGCTCAGGTCATACGAACGAGACTTCAGTTTTTTATCTTTCCGATCTAGAGAATCAGCCTTCAATGAATCAACCGGTATAATTTGCGCATAGGAAAGGGTATACAAACCGGTTAACATCACCAACAGGACCAGCTTTTTTTTAATAAAAGGGCGAATCTTTAATAGCATGCTTCAGATAGCGTGTGTAAAAACAAACAGTTTTTAGACAGAATGTTTGATTGCTGATTTAAAAAATCTCTTTTTCAGTATCATTCCATGGGCTGAATTGGTATTGACACCAAGAAGGCCAGTAGTTATTCCTTTTCAATCGTTAAAAGGCAGGAGCCCTGACAAGCAAGGCTCCTGCAGCATTTGGAGGTTTAGGTAATCATATTTTGCGCAGCAGACGCTACTGCACAATAACCGACTGGTTTTTTGGATATTTAACCAGATATTTTAAGTGCAGTTTTTTATCGGCCTGCGGTTGAAGCTGCAGTTTCCAGATCGCCTTGCCGGTTGATTCATCGAGTTCCGCTCCGGATAGCTCCTGCTTTTCGACTTCAATAGCGGTATTTTGCGAAACTGGTATCTGATCTTCAACCAGGAGATTTACAGGTTGATTTTTGTGATTCTTCACCTCGATCAGCCAGTCGCGCGTCTCCTTTTTTGTTGATCCGATACTTTGTCTTTGCGTAAGCTCTTTTTGCAGTGTGCGGGTAACTACAATATTTTTATCGGTACCCAATGAAAAATTCAACGTATCGGCAGCGGTGTTTACATCGATAAGCGATTTACCGATAAAGGCACCTTCAAAGAACAAGTTGGCCTCGCCTGATAGAAAGTTGTACTTGTTCCAATTGGTAATGCTGGCGGTTAAGAAAACATCGGTATTCACTTTGGGTACAACAGCATACTGGTATGTTGCCGCAACCACCGTCTGGTTAATTTCCACAGTGTATTGTTTTCCGTCTGACGGAATGGTATAAGGCTGATCAATATTGAACTCAACATTGGTTTGATTTTCAACCGGCTTCACTATCAATGGCGTGCTCGCCCCCCGTATGCTAATTCCGGCCACCGCCCCAGTTAAGCTCTTTCTTATTTCTCTATCCGTCCCATAACCAACCACTGCCACCTCATTGAGCTGTTGATTTAACGGCGCTAATGATACATTCATTAATGAGGCAAAGACCGGTCTTTCTACGGTTTGATAACCCACGTAAGCATAAGTGAGTACCGGATTGCCTAAGGGGATCTCGAGGGAATATTGCCCTGAGGCATCCGTCACCGTACCAATAGATGATCCCTTTACTTTTACCGATACGCCAACCAGCGGCTGATGGTCATCGCTTCCTGTAACCCGGCCGGTTACCCTGGTTATGGAAGCAGCATCGCGGCTATAAAACATGTTCGTGTTAAGATAGTAGGGCTTAAGATCGGGTTTATTTCCACTTACAGATGGATTACCGGTTGAGAGCGTAAGCTTAATGTTCCTCCAGTCTTCGCCGCTCTTTTGGGTTACATTAGCCTTGTAAGCAATAGTTATGGGGCTGTTTACATTCTTTGCCCTGATGTCATAAGTAGGAAACCATCCGGCATTATTAACCACATAACTAATAGTGAACTGGCCGTTTTCAGGCTTTTCGGCCAGCACGGTAACCAGCAATTTACTACTTGAAGTACTGATCCCTTGGCCTGCTTCTGCAATTTGCTTGCTGTATTTGAGTATTTCCCGACTTAATTGTCTTACCTGATCATTCACCCCTTGTTCTTTCTTTTTTAAATCGGTAAGGCGAGCGGTCTGGAAATCAAGCGCCTGTTTCAGTTTTAGCACATCCAGATTAGTGTTAGGGCCGTTGATTACCTGATTTTTCTCCAGCATGCTTTCCTCCTGCCGGTATATATTGTTCATGTCTGCCAGCAGTTGCTGCTTTTCGCGCAGCGCATTCTGCTGTTCCTGCAGGTCGGCGATGCGCTTTTTACGGTTTTCATCGTCGAGATAATCCAATTCGCGCTTTACAGACAGCACAGTAAAATTGCCGGTAGCTCTAACCTGAATGCTCTGTACATCAATATCCGGCGAAAGATTACTAAACACCAATGTTGATGTGCCGGCATTTATATTCGCGGTAGCGGTGCGGGTTACCTGCGCACCGGTTAAAAAGACAATTACTTTCTGAACTTTTGAACTGATCTTGGGTCCGTCTTCGGCTTTTGATGCTATTACTCCAAGTAAAAAACATCCGGTAATAAGTAACTTGTTAAACATGGTTATTAGGTCATTTATTACAGGATGTTAAGGTTATTCAAATTCCATAAAGGGGTGATAAATATTTTTTTGAAAGATCTTAGGGATGAAAAGACACGCCTCTAAATCTCCCCGCCAGCTGGCGGGGGACTCTAAATCCCCTCCTTCCCAGGAAACTTTTCAATAGAATATCTTAACGCTCTGTCCTCTTGGGGAAGGTTCGGGAGGGTTTTCGACAGCGGACCAGCCTCGGATAAAATCGGGCAGAAGATGCAGGCCATGTGCGTTGGCAAGCGCCTTCAAGATTATGCTGAAGCAGAGGAAAGTGGGAACGAAGTAGGGCAAAAGATTGGTCCCCAAAACCTTGGTGATGCTTCTGCCTGATTTGCAGGGAAAGCCATAGTGCGGAAAAGAGGCGTTTCGGCTGTCAAGGGCCTTGGTTACTTGGGTCTTCCAAGTAACAGCCCCCGCGGCAAATGAGCGGACTAACATTAATAGTTAGCACAAACTTTTATCAGCTGCACAAATGGCGTCTGATCAGCCGCGAGCATATTAGCTACACTTATACCATCAGGTTTAAGACAACTCAGCAATTATACTGAACCGGTACAATCATTAATGGAATACGCATGTAGGTCGATACCTTTTCGGTAAGCCCGCCCTTAAACAGGCGACGGAAGAAGTGATATTTCTTGTGCTCAATGGCCAGAATATCCAACTTACCATGGGCAATCAGGCCATTCAAGGTCGCCTCTGCGTCACTGGCTTTTATACTTTTATAGGTGATGAGCGGATAATTTACTCTTTGCGATATTGTGTCGGTAAATAACAAGGCTGCTTCTTCATCGAGCATTTCAGGCAAGCCAGGTGCGCAGATATGCAGCAATGAGATAGCTGCACGCAGGGACATGGCAAAACGGGTGAGAACTTTCATAGCCGGAATATCGCAATACCTGATATCGGTAGCATAAGAAATATTCTTTACGCCTTTAAAAACAGTATACTCCGGTACAATCAATACAGGGCAGGGAGCATGATCAATAATGCCCATCACATGATCGCCAAACAGAAAGTTGGAGACCATATTTGATTGATGGGCACCGGTAACTACCAGATCGATGTTATATTCTCTGATAACATCCGGCAGACAATCCTTGATGGCATGCTGATGTAAAAAGGAGCTGACAAGCGGTTGGTAACCACCCTCCTGTTCCATACTTTGATTGAGCCTTTTCTTTAATGCTTCCAACCTGATCAGCACCTCTCGTTGTACGTGCTCTTCATCATCATCGCCGGCATCCCCAGCGAGCACCAGGTCATAGTGGCGGCGCACAGAGCGCGCATAAAATAGCATTACGTTTGCCTTTAATGCACGGGCAAGTTTAAGCGCATAGTTAGCCGCATTATCGGCCACCGAAGAAAAATCGGAAAGCAATAAGATCGTCCTCATACCAGCAATTTATATTAACCTATAGTTGATAAAAATCCACCTCCACAAATGCGCCACAATCAATTTATAATCTGTGATCTGCAAAAACAACGACCCAAGTAAGGATAAGAAAAGTTACAGCATTTTTAACTAATAACCAAATAAAAGTGAAAGCTTTTTTTAAGATATAACGTTTAAAGAAAAGCGGTATTGCCTACCGATTTTTATTATCGGCACCGAAATTTTCAACGGTAGTTTTGAGACCTTCTTTAAAAGTTACAGAAGGCCTGTAACCTAACAACGCTTCGGCTTTTTGAATATTTGCCAGGCTATGTTTAACGTCACCCAGGCGAGCGGGGCCGTAGAGCGGCTGCGCGTTGAAGGTCATCAAACCGGCTATTAACGTCCAAAGCTCGTTAAGGGATATTTGCTCACCACAAGCCACGTTATAGGCTTTATTTATCGCTTCTTGTTTATCAATAAAAAAAGATCTGATGTTAGCCTGAACCGCGTTTTCAACAAAGGTAAAATCGCGGGTTTGTGAGCCGTCACCATTGATCAGGGCCGGTTCGCCTGCGCTGGCTGCCTTTATAAATCTTGGTATTACAGCGGCATACTCGCCTTCGGGATTTTGCCTGGGGCCAAAAACATTAAAATAGCGTAGTCCGATTACTCGGAGCCCGTATGTTTTCGAAAAAACATCGGCGTAAAGCTCATTGGCATATTTGGTAACGGCATAGGGCGAAAGCGGCTTACCTACCCTTTCTTCAACTTTAGGCAGCTCCGGACTGTCGCCATATACGGACGAAGATGACGCGTATACAAACCGTCTTACAGAACCGCTATCTTTTGCCGCGACCAGCATATTCAAAAAACCGGAAATGTTTACCTCATGGGTAGTAAGCGGGTCTTTAACCGAGCGCGGAACTGAGCCGAGCGCAGCCTGATGGCTGATATAGTTTATATCTTTTATAGCCCTTGCACAGGTGTCGGGATCTCTGATATCGCCTTCAATAAGTTCAAACGCAGGGTTGCTTTTAAACGGGGCTATGTTTTGAGGTGAGCCGGTAGAGAAATTATCTAAAACACGAACCTTACCCGCGCCGTATTTAAGCAGGTATTCTACAATGTGTGAGCCGATAAATCCCGCCCCCCCTGTTACCAGAAAAGAACAAGAGCTGAGATCTGCGGTATGGTGGGGCGTATCGTACATAGCAACAAACTATAAACGGCCATCTACTAATGATCTATCGAGCATTCCTTTTACATCATACAAAACGCCATTTTCCTTAAGCAACTGTTTGTAATCAATATCCTTAAATACATCATGGCAAACGGCAAGAATTACAGCGGTATATTTTTGCCCCGCAGGCAATTGCGTTAAGCATTTGATACCATACTTCTGCGCTACATCGTCACAATTAACCCAGGGATCATAAACCGTAAGATTGGCCTTGTATTGCTGCAACTCGTTGATAATATCAATTACCTTGGTGTTACGCACGTCCGGGCAGTTCTCTTTAAAGGCCATGCCCAATACCAAAACATCGGCTCCCCAAACAATGATCTCCTTTTTTACCATCAGCTTTACTACAGCATCAGCCACGTATTTGCCCATGCTGTCGTTAATTCGCCTGCCGGAGAGAATAATTTCCGGATAGTAACCAACCGCAGTTGCCTTTTGGGCCAGATAATAGGGATCTACGCCTATACAGTGCCCGCCTACCAAACCGGGCTTAAAGGAAAGAAAGTTCCATTTGGTACCTGCCGCCTCCAGCACCTCATTGGTATCTATCCCCAGCAGGTAAAATATTTTGGACAACTCGTTAACAAAAGCAATATTAATATCGCGCTGGGCATTCTCAATAACTTTTGCAGCCTCAGCCACTTTTATAGATGGAGCAAGGTGGGTACCCGCATCAATAATGGAACTGTACAGATCATCAATATACTTAGCTACCCGCGGCGTAGAGCCCGAAGTTACTTTTTTAACATTGGGCAATTTGCGGAAGTTATCGCCAGGATTGATCCGCTCGGGTGAGTACCCGCAAAAGAAATCTGTGTTGTATTGAAGTCCTGAGGTTTGTTCAAGAATGGGAACGCATACTTCTTCCGTACAACCGGGATAAACGGTGGACTCGTACACCACAATATCACCTTCTTTAAGTACTGCACCAACCGTTTCCGAAGCCCTCATTAGATGGTTCAAATCGGGGTTATTAAACCGGTCAACGGGCGTGGGTACGGTAACTATAAAGATGTTGCAACTATTGAGTAAAAGGGCATCCGTTGTAAAATAAGCTCCTTTTTCCGCATCGGGTCCCCGCATTACGCGCTTCAGTTCTTCGGTGTTTGTTTCGAGGGTGTGATCTTTGCCATTTCGCAGCTCCGCTATGCGGTCAGCGTTAACATCAAAGCCGGTGACTTTATATTTCTTCCCAAATTCAACGGCAAGCGGGAGCCCTACATATCCCAAACCAACAATTGCAATAGCAGGCGCAGAAGCATCAAACGACATAAATCGGATAAATCTTTAAGTAAATCACACAGACAGACTGTAGAGATCGGCGTTAAAATAAGCTAATACTACCGATCGCCTAAATATGTTTTAATGGCAGCCAAAAAACTGAGCAAACATAAGCTTTCGGTAGTCCAATTTCACAACAATATTATAATTAAGTTAACGCTGCTGGTTAATAATGTTAAAAGGCCACAAAGAATGGATTGGTTAACAAAGGCTTATTATAACTAAGTTGCGACTGGAGATCCGTCTGATATACGCCGATATTGGCAATGCTTAATATAGCGTGTGCGGCAGCCGTGTCCCACTCCATGGTGGGCGAAAGCCTGGGATAAATATCGGCTTTGCCTTCTACCAGCGCCATGAACTTCAGTGAGCTGCCCGACAACTCTTCTTTTACATTTTTAAACTGCTTGATAAAAAGGGTGGTTTCTTCGGAGGAATGCGATCTCGATGCCACTATGGTTACGCAGTCCTTTTCCAATAGAGTTTCAAAATTAGTGAGCTGAGATTTTGGAGAGATGGTGGTATGTTGGTTCTTTTCAATTTTGATGACACTAGTTTCGGTTGATCCGGCGTACATTAATTCAAGGCAAGGCGAGTATACTACGCCCATTACCGGCTTACCGTTCTCAATCAAAGCGATATTAACAGTAAACTCACCGTTTCTTTTAATAAACTCCTTGGTGCCATCTAATGGATCAACGAGCCAGAACCGTTGCCATGCCGCGCGCTCTGAAAAGGGAATGTCACTACCCTCTTCTGATAAAATGGGTAGACCCGTACCGGCAAGCATTTGGATAATAACTTCATGAGCGGCTTTATCTGCCCTTGTTACTGGTGAATGATCTGCCTTTACTTCTTCGCCAAAATCTTCAGAAGAATAGATGTGCATGATCGCCTTTCCGGCCTCAAAAGCTGCTGCCTGTGCGGCATCAAGTAGTACCTTATCATTTTCCATCAATGCCGCAAAGTTAATTATAACCAATCCTTCTGCATTAAACGTTCATCCTTATATGAACCTGCATCGTAGATTAAAAAATCTAAACAAAAAGAAAAAATACTAAAAATATTAGTAATTTATTATATTTGAGAAAAATTTCAGTATGGAGTCTTTTGCTGCAAAAACGTACCTGAAAGCAGAAGCGAGGGCCTGGCTTAGGCACAACGATGGCACAACGGAGGTAGTAACCATTGTACCTAAGGAAGGATTTGAGGCTGCTGGACAGTGCTATGAAATTTATACTGCCTATGATGAACGGCCCGCTTACCTAGGCCGCATCTTATTTGATGAGCAGGGTTACTGGATCTACGACGGTGACACGCTGCAGGTTGACGAGCAGGAACAATTGGGGCATTTTATTTTGAATTACGTGGAAAGGATATAGATGATGATGGAACAACTGGCACTATTTGCCGAAGCCGGCCAGAGCCGGGATCTGCCAACAGATCTGCTGGAGTACCGCCGCTGCTTACTGGATGAGCAAACGAGCGATTATTTACTCGCAAAGTTTATCAACGAAACACCATGGAAACAAACCACCCAAAAACTGTGGGATAAACAATACCTCACTCCCCGCCTTACTGCGTGGTACGGCGACCTGGGCACCGACTACTCCGCCGGAGGAAAGGTTGCCAATCCCCTACCGTGGACGACTGAATTACTGATGATCAAACAATTAGTAGAACCATTAGCCGGCATCACCTTTAACAGTGTACTGCTTAATTATTATCGGGACGGCAACGACTCGGTAGCATGGCATAGCGACCGCGAAAGTGTACTGGGTAAAAACCCCGTCATCGCCTCGGTAAGTTTTGGACAGGTGCGCAGTTTTGATATTCGTTGTAAGGCTGATCACAAGCTGCATTACTCGGTAAAGTTAGAACATGGCTCCTTTCTGCTCATGAAAGCCGGCCTGCAGGAACACTGGGAACATCGAATCGCTAAATCTATCAAGCCAATGAAGGCCAGGGTTAACCTCACTTTCCGTTGGGTAATATGAAGCCGCGAAAACATGGCGCTGCCCGGAAATTGATCATCCCTCCTTCGGGCTACTTTGCACTTTTAATAGTTTAAAAATCAATATAACAGTAAATATAGCAAAGGCGATGGATACGCCTGCACTCTTAGTTACGGCGCGTAATATTGCAGGATCCGCGCCCGCCGCCATGGCACCGAACACCGCAACTCCTATCGCTCCTGCTGTTTGCCGCACCGTATTTAATACCGCCGAAGCTGTGCCGGATAACGACTTATCCACACTAGACAGAATACCAGTCGTCATGGATGGAACCGCGAGTCCCATGCCCAATGGAATAATTAAGAATGGAAGAAAGAGCGTAATATATGGCGTATTGGGTCCCGCTACAAACAAACCGGCAAAGCCAGCTATAAACATAACCAGGCCTATTAATATCGGCGGCCGTATACCGTATTTATTAATGATGCGCCCACTAAACACATTAGATATAACAAACCCTACTGTAAGCGGCAAAAAAGCCAGGCCCGCCAGTAGTGAGCTATAATGCAACACTTTTTGCAAATACAGGCTTAAAATAAACACCGTTCCGTAGTAAGCGCCGTTAAGCACAGCGCCAAGCAACAGCAAAACGTTAAAGGACCGGGAATCAAAAAGATGAAAGGGCAACATCGCATGATTGGCCCTGCTTTCAATCCGGAGGAAGGTAATGAAAACAAGCACACTAAATATTAGTCCGCCTAAAACCCACCAATTACTAAATCCCAGTTTGGGCGCTTCAATAATTACAGCGATTAATGCAGTGATAGAAAGCATCCATGTTATTTGTCCGCGGATATCGAATTGTTTAGTACCGCCCCCTGAAGGCATATCGCGGAGGCGATTGCTGAGCAGGTAGCCCACAATGCAGATTGGTATATTAACAAAAAACACAAAGCGCCAGCTGGTAAATTCAATGAGCAAGCCTCCAACAACAGGGCCTGCTGCAATAGCCGCGCTACCCGCTGCGGTCCACATGCCCACGGCATGAGCCCTGACATCAGGTGTATGTGCAAAATTTTGATTCAATAATGCCAGCGAACTCGGAATCATCATGGCTGCAGCAATACCTTGCAATATCCGGAAGAAGATCAGTACTACCGCCGTCGATGCAAAGCCGCAGCCTGCGGAGGCAATACCAAAAATGATCATGCCTAATTGAAAGATTCGCTTTGAACCGAGCAAGTCGCCCAGGTTACCTGCGGATAACATAAGTACAGCGAATGCCAGCGTGTAGGCGTCTATAACCCATTGCAGCGCACTGATATCCGCATGATAGACGGCTGCTATTTGAGGCAAAGCAATATTGACGATTGAAACGTCGAGCTGGGCAACAACGAAGGCCAAACTGGTAACAAAGACGATCCATTTAAACGAAAGCGACCTCATCTCTTGCGAAAGCTTAAAAACAACAAAAACGGCGACTAAGCCGGCAAAGTTAACAGGTCATATTGATGACAAAATAGGCATTACCTAAATAGAATCGTTATAAATAAATCCATTGATGTAGTGTGCTTCCTTCTAAAAAAGGAAAGGGGGACGTTTCTAAAACGTCACCCCCTTCAGAACCAATCTATTAACCGGATCTTTATTTGCCAAAGTAAGAATAAACCTACTTGACGATTTTAATATCAACTTTCATAAAGGTTGCTTTGAGGCGCTGTTCACTGATATTGTAATGTCTATAGCGTGCACCTCAGATCATTTTTCAATTTTCACCTCAAAGTTCATGTATGTACCCGGTCCGGCCGTGGCCTGACTAAAGTAAGTGACTAACAGCGCCCCATATTTGCCGGCGGCGGTCTTGAAAAAGATCACGTTTCCAGCGGTTAACGAGCCAATGCTATTGGGCAAAGTGCCTTTCAGTAATGACTTGCCTGTTGCTCTTAAGATACCCGCCGAGGTGATGTTTGCCCATGTAGGTGAGGTACCGATCTTCATCAAGGTAAGATTCTTGGTAAACGTTGAAATATCATAAATAGCCAGATTATTAGGCACGGGCGAAACTTGCATATTGTAAATGGTATGCCCCTTTGCTTGCTTTTTATTACTGACTACAATGGAATCTGTGTCGTAATAGTACCCAATATCAATTTGGTTACTGCTGCCTTTTGACACTACATCGCTGTAACTAAAGCCAGTATGTGACGAAAGATTAAAATAAGTTACGTTTTTCTTTGCGGTAGAGTCTGGTACATACAACCTTAGGTTAGTATAATAATTAAAGTCAGGCGTAACGGTTACTACAATAGGCATACTTGAGCCCAGATACACACCTGCCGAATTGCGCGCAACAACTTTATAAGTATAAACACCTGCTGCGGAATCGGCAACCAGTTTTTTAACTGCAGAGAACGTCTTCATATCTCCCGTTTTTACCGAATCTCTAACAATCTCTGCGTCATTCTTGGTAATGGTTACATAAGACATGGCCGTTGGACTATTGACCGTATAACTAAATTGTATACTATCTTTAGGATTAACGGTGGCATCCGAAATAAGAAAGTTAGGGCCAGGTTTAGCAAAGTCTACAGAGATGGTATTACTGTTAAATTTTTCTATTTTCTTTAAGCAGGCCGATAAAAGGGTTACCAGGCTCAAACCCACTAATATATATATATAATTTTTTTTCATGCTCATTACAAGTTAATATTATATCCTCTTTTTCATGATCATTTCAACGGATCAAACGTTCCGCCTGGCCATCCTATCGTTTGCTGTATCACACTGCTTGAGTTTAAAAAGTTCTGAGGCAGCGGATAGAAATAGTACTGCGCCGGGTAGTTAATAGTGGGCGTGCCGGCAGGCTCGAGTGACAGCGTCGAAGTGGTAAAAAATTTCTCGTAAGTACTCTTGTTGTTAATATTAATCGTGTCAGCAATACGTACGCCTGTTGTTGCATCAGGAACATCAATATAGATAGCACCGGCCGCTGGCTTAGTAGGTTTGGCACCAGCCACATATGGCGCTTTCAATATCCAATGGTATGCAAGGCGTTGCTTGCCTGTCAGCTTATCAAACTGTCTTGTACGGCGCAGGTCATCATAGCGCTTACCTTCCATGGCAAACTCAATCTCCCTTTCCTTCCACAAGAAACGGAACATGCTATCACGCGTTGTCACGGCGTCAAGTCCATAGTTATTTGTTCCCTGGGTAATTCCTGCTCGTGCACGTAGCTTGGCTATCACTGTTTTAGTTTCGTCCATATGGTTGGCGCCGTTCGCAGACTCCGCATAGTTCATCAGCACTTCCGCAAAACGCATCTCGATCCAATCCATGCCACTACCGCCGGCACTGTTTGTGCTGTATACAGCTCCCGCTGCCGATATAGACGGATTACAGATTTTTCTGCAGTAAAAGCCTGTAGCTGTTGGCCTTGGAGCATCATCTAAAAATTTATCGTAGGTCCACTCTTTACGGTTTTTCTTCCCGCTTAACTCCCAAATACAGCCATTATAAGCTATCGTGGCATCAAAACGCGGATCACGGTTTTGCCAGAACATTTCCGGATTATAACCCGAATTTGGATCAGAGATGGATAAACCGTTCTTCATCGGGAAAGCAGTCACCAAATTCCAGGTTGGCTCGTTGCTACCTCCGCCGCCCGTTGTTTCTGAATAGGGCCGGGTGATGTTTTCCGTGTTTGTACCATGGGTAGGATTTACAGACACATTATCAAGTGTCCGCCACATCATCCGCTCTTTATTGGCAGATGTTTCGTCGATAAATATATTTGCAAAATTAGGATACAGATCGTAACCGTCTGCCAATGCAGTAGTATAAGCCGTTTTACAAGCGTTGTAAGCAGCCTGCCAGCGAGCTGGATCATCATTCGGATTAAACTGAGGACTGGCCCAGTACATCAGCACCTTTCCTTTTAATGCTAATGCCACATCACTGGTAATGCGTCCTCCATCCGTATTAAGTGGCCAGCTTGACGGCAAAGAAGTGCAAGAATCCAGATCGCTCACAATTTGTTTAACGCAATCACTTGTTTTAGATCTCGGCACCAGAATTTGATCTGTAGCGGGGTTTTGAGTATTTAACACTAATGGAACGCCGCCGTATAGCTTAATGAGATTGAAATACACATAGGCGCGGAAGAAAAAGAACTGCGCTTTAAGTTTAGCTTTCACATCGGCGGGTAAGCTACCTGCGTTAAGGCCTTGAATAGCGAGGTTACACCTGTAAATGTTAAAGTACTGGTCGTTTCCTTGTTTAGCAGCAGTGGCAATATCGGTTACCTCATTTCCAGTTCCGGTGAGTGTCCCATATAAAATTGACGACGTTGCATTGTTCAACTCATCGCTCGTATTGTGCATTGACCCGGGAGTTGGCCAGTTTGGCATAATCAGGTCATACGTAGCATTTAAAAATTGATTGGCGGCAGATTCTGTACTCCAGATACTGGGGTCTACGCCGGTAAGGTCCTTTTTATCAAAGATATCTTTTTTACATCCAAAAACGCCGACAGTTAATGCCGTTAGCAAGATGCAATATTGTGTTTTTTTAATGAAAGTCTTTTTCATGTCAGATCGCTTAAAAATTAAAGTGATAGATTTAGACCGAATGAAATCGTTCTTAAAGTTGGGTAGTTGTAAATATCACCCTGGCGTGAATCTTTGTAGTCAAATGGATTGATAATTGACCACAAGTTGTTGCCGCTCACTACAAAGCGGAGCTCCGGTATTTTAAGCCTGTCAGACCAGCTCTTAGGGAGCGTGTAAGATAAGGTGGCGTTATTGATATACCAGGTAGTACCGTTACGGGCCCAGAACGTAGAATTTTCTGTAACATCCGGGGCGTCTGATCTTGGATATTGAGCATTAGGATTGGAGGGTGTCCAATGATCCGCCCAGAAAGCAGGCGCCGAACTGGTAGTTGAAGGAGCTTTTTTATCACCTCCAGACACGAATACTTTTCCACCTAAGGATAAAGCACTGTTAACACTTAAGCGAAGTGTTCTGTAAGACACGCCGAACGTCATACCCAGGCCGAGTACAGGAGCTATACTGCTATACATAGGTATTTCGTCGCCTGCGGCAGTAATTTTTCCGTCGTGATTGACGTCCTCAAAATCCATAAAGCCAAGTTGTGGCTTTTGTCCCTCGATAGTATAATTCGGATTTTTAGCTAATATCGCATCGAGTTGTCCCTGTGTTCTGATGATGCCTTTTGCAATTAATCCATAGTTAGAACCGGTATAGTATTTAGATAACTCTCCAATGGTTACATTCTGGTATTCCAATGGCGTTCCTAACGCACCTGTTGAATAATAGGCTTTGATGATCTGGCTATTTGAGAAGGCAAAATTCACGTTAGCGTTCCAGCCCCAGTCTTTATTAATTCTGTTTTGATAACCTATCGAAAATTCGCTACCCCAGCTATTGGCCGAATCATAGTTGATCAAGCCTGAATTAACCCCCAGGGTCCAGGGATAACCAAGGCTACTGATATCATGGAATCCGTCGTAAACGTGCCGGTTCCAAATGTCTACAGTAACACTCAGTCTATCATTCAGGAAAGTGGCGTCAAAGCCAAGGTTTTCCGTACGTGCGTGTTCCCAGGTAATATTTGTATTAGGCAAAATGTTAGGATCCAAACCATTAACAACATTATTACCAAAAAGCATGGTACCGCTATATGGCGTAAAACGAGCTTTATATTGATAACCATTAACACGGTCATCGCCAACCAGTCCCACGTCAAATCTGATTTTCAGTGTGTTGATGTATTTGGCTAAGTGTTCTTTAAAAAATTTCTCCTCTCCTACCCGCCAGCCAAGGCCAACAGATGGGAAAAAACCCCAGCGTTTATCAGGCGGAAAATTTGCAGAGCCGTCTTCCCGGCCAATAAACTGTACCAGATACTTACTGGCATAGTCATAATTTGCCCTTACCAGGTAAGAGCGTTTCCCACTTTCGGCAGGTGTAATGCCCTGAATAGTGGTTGTTCCGTTATTATAGGCAAAAAACTGGTCAATACCGGGTATTTGCTGGCCTGTACGGTAAACATTATAGGTGTCTGAATGCGATTCGGTTTGTTCTACTACACCCAACACGTCAAAGGTATGCTTACCGAAGCTCCGACCGTAATCAACCGAACCGATCAGCTCATAATTACTGGTAAATCCGGTGCCTGCCAAAATCTGGTCACTGTTAGACACGGTTTTTATAGAATTAACAGTGTTTCCGAACAGCAAACCATTTTGACCTGCACCGGCAAACTGATACACCTGATAAGAAGGATAATAGTTTTTGCTATTACCAGAGTAATTGGTTTTACCATATTGGACCTTGGCCGTCAGCCCTTGCAGAAAATTCGGTTTCCATTCCAGTGACGAGTTAAGGTTTAAAGACTGACTGGTACTGGTAGTATAGCTGCCGGAATTAAAGTAGGCAAGCGGGTTCCATAAGCCGGGAGGGTTTGGACCATTCCATGCCACAGGTAAACCATTAATGGTCAGTGGCACCCATCCTGGGGTAAGGTAAATGGCCTTTACGGTATAATTCTGCGTATCGCTGTCTTCTGATTTAGAGCCATTACGGTAATCAGTAGAAAGACTCGTATTTAAACTTACATAGGCAGTTACGTTGTCCGTAATTTTTGCCGTCATGCCGGAGCGAATATTGTATTTTTTAATACTGGTTTCACCAAAGTTTCCGCCTTCATCGTAATAGCTACCGCCGGCAAAGAAGGTCACCTTATCGGTACCACCGCTAATGTTGATCGTATGGCGTTTGGTTTGTGATGAATGCCATAACTGACTATACCAGCTCTTATATGGATTGGTGGCAAGGAAGTTCAGATCGGCCTGCGAAAAACGACTGGTTTGGGCTGTATTGTTGATGTCGTAATTGTCATTGAGGAACGTAGCAAGCTGATACCCGTTAAGGATCTTTGGCGTAAAGGCGGCGTCCGATGTACCAAAATAACCAGTGTATGAAATTCGCGCTTTACCCGGTTTTCCCCTTTTAGTGGTCACCAATACAACGCCTTTGTCACCCGCGGCTCCATATATAGCTGCCTGGGCATCTTTCAAAAAGGATATTGATTCCACCAGACTGGCGTCGAGGTTATCAAAATCACTTTTTTGAACAATCAGACCGTCGATAACAAATAAAGGATCTGATGTGATACCCTGCGTGGCACTGAACGTGGTGGGATTACGAATAGAAATGCGTGTAGTTGCTCCCGGCTTACCCGAAGCAACACCCACGCCGATACCCGGCAACCGGTTTGCTAAAGCAGTACCGAGATTAGCGACAGGAATATCTTCTACATCTGCTGCCTTAATTTCTGAAACAGCACCCAGCAACTTGCTTTTTAAAGTTGTGCCGTAACCGGTTACCACAACTTCGTTCAAATCAGATTTTACTTCGGTTAGTATAAAATCATGTCTGTTAACACCGGGTTTCAGTACAACCTCCTGGTACCGGTAACCGATATACTTTGCCCCCAGGGTAACATTTTCGAGGTTATTGGTTCTGATTGTAAACTTACCGTTATTATCGGTTACAGCACCATTGGTACTTCCTTTAACAGTAATGGTTACCCCTACCAGCGTTTCGTGGGTAGCGCTGTCGGTCACCGTACCGGTTATGATCCGGCTTTGGGCGTGGGCACCAACGTAAAGCAGAAGGAGTAAAAAAATCAATAAGTAATTTTTTGTCATAAATAATAAGCTTGGGTTAATAAATAAGTGGTTGAGCTTTAGGATGTGGGAGTTTGAATGTAAGAATGTACTGTCATGCTATATTTTGTTGGTTATATAGCGCAAACGTAAGAGAGCAACAGGCTGAAAAGGGCGAAAAATTGGTTTAATAGGTTGATTTTTTAGTAAAAATAGCCTATCATAAAATTTGCAAACAATTGAAATACAGATTATTACAAAATATCCAGCTCAAAAAATGGCAAGTAAGCATGCTGGGACTAAGAAAACGGGACAAAAATTGAAGAAATATGATTATAAAGCCGGTACGCCATGTTTACTTTTGCGTACCGGATGGGAAAAGAAGCAGTTAAACCGCAGGCTGCGTATTAACTTTTATGCTTTTGAGATATTCGCTTGGGGTTGAATCGAAGCGTTTTTTGAAGCAAACGCTGAAGTATTTGGGATCGCTGAAACCAACTGCGTAGGCAACGTTAGCAATGTCGCTTTCGCCGGCTTCAAAAAATTGCAGGCTTCGTTTTAAACGCATTTCGCGTAAGAACTCTACGGGTGTGAGATTAGTTAGACTTTTAAATTTCTTATAGAACGAAGAGCGGCTCATTCCTATTGATTCGGCCACACTTTCAATGTTAAATTCAGGGTTGATCATGCCGTTTTCAACAATCTCGATGATTTTCTTTAAAAAGGTTTCATCTTTTGGCGTAATGACAATTTCTCCCGGACTAAGATTTAAGGTACGCTGCCCGTCTATCAAATTTTCGAGCACCTGCTTGCGTTTCTTTAACAGACTTTCTATCAACACAAGCACCATTTTGTTACTGAATGGCTTGGTTAAATAATAATCAGCACCATAGGACAATCCTCGTATTTGTGTTTCTACTGCAGACTGGGCCGAAAGTAGTATAATTGGAATATGGCTTGTTTGGGTGTTATTTTTTATTTTGTCAAGCAATTCAATGCCGTCTATCTCAGGCATCATCACATCGCTCAAAATAATATCGGGATTTAATTTGACCGCCTTTTCCCATCCGATCCTGCCGTTTTCGGCTTCTTCAACCCTATAGTCGGCCCGTAACTGCATAGCCAGGAATTTTCGCAGATCATAATTATCTTCTACCAGCAAAATAAGAGGCAAACCGCAATTGTCATCGGGTTTATTTCCGGATTTTAGCTCGCTTTCCCACTCATTACCATATATGGTTGGATGATAGTGTTCAGGGGTACTATCAACAAATTGGTGATTTAAGTTGGCGAGATACCCCCGCCCCAGACTGAGGGTCATCATTACAGAGAGTCCCGCATCCGTATTATTAAAGGCTTTTATCTCTCCATGATGAAGTTCAACAATTTCTTTGGCAAGCGCCAATCCTATGCCTGTGCCTTTTTGGTCGTTATCAACAGGTTGTTTAGATTCATAAAGTTCAAAAATGTCCTTAAGCTTGTCTGGCGCCACTCCTATTCCTTTATCACTAATCCGGATACTGAATTTGTGATTAGCAGTATCAGCATTTATAAAAACAGTAACTGTAGTACCGGAACAGGTGAACTTAAGTGCATTGGCCAAAATGTTGTAAATTACTACGTCCAGCTTTTCACGATCAACCCAGGCAAACAGCTCACTTACATTACTTTCTATTTTGAGGGTTACCTGCTTTTCAAGGGCAAGCTCCTTAAAAAAATCAGCAACATGTCTTACAAACTCAATCACCTCAACGTTTGATACCTGTAGTATGGCTTTTCCGCTTTCTATTTTACGCAGATCAAGAAGCTGATTAACAAAGCTCACCATCCTTTTAGCATTCTTATGTACAATGCGGGCATATTCTCTACCCTCATCAGACAATTGCTCTCGCGTTGCAATTTCTTCGATCGGGTTCAGGATGAGTGTTAACGGCGTACGTAATTCGTGCGAAATATTGGTAAAGAACTGTAATTTGAGATCTGTAAGCTGTTTTTCTACCGAGATACCTTCCCTCAGTTTAAACATGGTTACAACCGTTCGCCTGATAAGCGTAATAATCAATACCGCCAACAACAAATAGCCCAACCATGCCCACCACGATTTCCAGGGCGGAGGTGCTATGGTAATTAGCAGACCTTTCTCGGGTTTATTAAAGTAAACGTTGTCATTTAAGCTTTTAACCTGAAACTCATAAGTACCCGGCGGCAAATGAGAATAAATAGCCCGTCGCTGGCTTTTATTATCGGTTATCCAGCCGGCATCAAAGCCTTTTAAACGATAGGCGTAAATATTCTTACTGTCAGACCGGTAATCAAGTACATTATAACCTATATCGATCAGGTTCTGATCATAATTTAGGTGCAACTGCTTAGTCTCATTGATGTCTGTTGTGAGGATAGGTTGGCCGCCCACGTTGGCAGAGATGTTTTTATTGTTGACCCTGAAATCAGTAAGGGCCATGTTGGCCACAATTTTATGATCAACAATAGAGTCGGGATGAAAATACAGGTAGCCGCCAACGGTACCGAACATCAATTCACCATCAGGTAATTTTATGCTCCGTCCTTCAGACAACCCATTTTTAGGCAAGCCGTCATAGGAATCAAAGTTGCGAAAACGCCGGGTGCGCTTGTCAAATTCTGACAGGCCCTTTTGCGTGGCGAGCCATAATTTATGCCGGTCGTCTTCAATACAGCTTAAAACATAATCATTGGGAAGCCCGTCCCTGATGGTATAAGTTTTAAATTTTAATGATTTAAAAGGTCCGTCATGGGTAGCCATACTCAATCCACCGCCTGATGTAGCTAACCACATGGTATTGCGGGAATCGCGAAAAATAAACTGCACATCATTATTGCCCAAACTTTCATTGTCACCGGCAATTTTTGTAAATGTGCGGAATGCGAACTGCCCGACATTTTTCTGCCTTACGTCTCCGATTACCAAGCCGTCGGTTGTTGCAATCCATAAATATCCCGTGGCATCAAACGTTACATTACGCACCTTATGATAAAGTTCTGCAGGATAGTTGCGGAATGAATTTTTCAGGTTAAAGAATTGCAGATTTCCTTGCTTTCCGGTAATCATGGTTATCCCGCTGTCATAACAACCTACCCATATTCTACCCTCATTGTCTTCCGCAAGACTATAAACGGCATTGCCGCCAGCCAAAGCTTTGGAGGTAAGATTCTCAACGTTATAACGGCTACGCTCCTTATTTAACGGCACCGCCCTATAAAGGCCGTCTGATTTGGTACCCAGCCAGATTATGCCTTCCTTATCTTCCAGCATGGTATAAACCTGCCCTATTGCATCGGCAGGTACACCGGTACTAAACAGGCCGTTTATTGGCTTACCATTCTTTGTAATATATATTTTTCCTTGCTTGGTACCTATCCACAGGCGACCCTCGCGGTCGTAGTAAACAGAACGAACTTCATTGAAAGATTTAATTGCTGAGTGCTGTATTAATTCTTTCCGATGAAATTCATTATCATGAAAAACGATCTTATCCACCCCTCTATCATCGGTGCTCAGCCATAAGATACCGGCTGGATCATAGTACTCGTAATTTACAACATTGGAAAAATAATGATCATTGATGGACGGCGCATTATAAAAATAGTCGATTGCATCATCCTTAGCGTTATAATATCCAAAACCGCAACCCTTCATATTTGCCCATACATTACCTCTGCCATCTTCAAACACCTTATAATACGCAGGGCCGTTCTCAAAATTGGCGTCGTTCTGCTGCACAAAATGTTTGATCTTTCGCTCCTGAGGGTCATATTTAATAATTCCCCTTTTGTGCGGCTCAATCCAGATGATTCCTCTGCTGTCTTCGTAAATACGATGAATGGGACGCTCATCAATCGCTACCGTATTTAGTACGGTCCAGGTCTTGGCATCTAGCTCCAGTAACTTTCCGGCGGATGTAGAACAATAAATTACTTTCCCCGAGTGTACAACGCAGGCGGCATTAAGACTTGCATGTTCTCCGGCCAATCTGCGACATAACAGTTGATCGGTTTGCAAGTCGTACCCAATCAAATATCCGCTGTCTGTAGTAAAAAGCACTCGGTTACGGTGCACATCTTCCGTTGCCGACAAATAATCCATTTTGCTGATGACAGACAAGCCCGGAATATTTTTGACCTCAAAGGAAGTGCCATGCTTAACCAAGCATGTAATACCACCTTGCGTACCTAACCAAAGTTCCCCCTTACTATCCTCATGAAAAAAATTGATCTTGTCTGAAGGTATCCTAAAGCTTCCCTTCTCCTGCTCTGAAAACCGGGTAAGATGAAATTGCTTGTGGTTACTATTTGAAACCAGGAAAATACCCCGGCTATCAGTGATCAGCCATAAAGAACCGTCCTTGAGCTTCATGGTGCGCTCGAAAGTATACTTTACTTTGCCAGAATTAAGAACGGCGGTTACCGGCGTAAATTCTCCCGTTTGTTTATCGAACCGGTATATCTGTTTGTCGTTTGCTTTGATCCACAGATGGCCCTGGTTATCTTCCACCATCTGGTCGATACGATTACTCTTTAAACCCGATTTGTCGCCTGCATAAGACTTATAAGTGGTAAAGTTATGGCCATCAAAACGGTTAAGTCCATCCCAGGTGCCAAACCACATAAATCCCTCCCTGTCCTTTAACATACAGGTAACGCGCTCGTGCGACAATCCATCCTCAGTTGAATAGTGCTGCACGCTGCATTTCAATTGCGCTTTTAGCGCATTTGATAAGACAAATAGCACAGCAAGTAATAAACACCTTAAATAAATGGGCTTAGGCATACATTCATTTATTTTAATTTGGTTACTACCGTGCAATCAACAAACAACTCCGTTCTGGAGCGGGGGTAAACTTGTGGTTGCTTAGTATAGTTTATAATGGTTGATAACAAATATATTGTCTCCTGAAGCCCCTTTAATTGAATGTATTATCTTTTAATTATAGCATCTTATCATAAGAGACATTTTAAAAGAAATAGGAAAACACTAAAAATAAATACTTTTAGCTTAAAAAACCATCTGTATATATCGTTCATAATCTAACAATTTATTATATTGCAGATACTGAAAACACCATGGTGGTGGTTAATCGAATACCACCCCTAACAGAACAGTACACAGCTCGATCTTATAGATACTGCTTCAAAATAGCCAACTACACTCCTTTATAGCATCCATTCAGAGATATAGCCGTCAAGTAGCACATTACCTTGCACTGTTAAAGCTATCAACATGTCTGATATAAAACCAAAAATCTTTATAGGATCTTCTACCCAGGGATATCCTATTGCCGAAAAGGTAAAGAACTGTTTATCCTCAATTGGCGACTGTTACCTTTGGAAAGACGAAGGCGTATGGGAAGTTAATTACAGTACCTTTGATAACCTGCTCCGGATGGTTAAGTTTTTTGACTTTGGCGTATTTGTAGCTACTGCCGACGACCTGACCCAAACTGCCGACGGCAAAATAGTTATTGAACCGCGCGACAATGTTATCCTGGAGATGTCGCTCTACCTCGGCGCTATGGGTAAAGATAAGTCGTTTCTACTGGTTGAAAACGGCATCAAACTCCCTAGCGATTTTAGTGGTATTTATATGCCCCGGTTCACGAGCGCGGACGATGCTTCAATTGAAGCGGCTTGTAAAGAATTTGCCAATAAAATCCGTTAATACTATCTCCTGGGATAACTTAATCTTTATTCAACAACGGCATTAGCTATCGGCTATTACAAAAACTTTGTAGAAGGTTTGGTAGAAAGTGTGCAAAACGCAGAAACCCTAGAATTTGAAGGTGCGCAGTTCACTAACTTCTTATTGAAAATTGTTATCCCCAGTGATCTTAAAGGCAATATCAGACAAAAGGCCGCATTGTTTTATAAACGGCATGCATTGCTGGAAAATACCCTGAAAACAAAATACAGAAAGCACCCGGCCTGGTTTCATCTCGATGTATCGGAAGCACCAAATGCCACCATGTATGATATGCCCAGCACTTTAACCGGCGTTGATGACGCTATTGAAATGGTACTACAAAAAAATTTTATGGGCAGAACCTCTCTGCAGGATATTATTGAACAAAGAGAACTGGGCAATTTTAAGCGGGTTCTGCAAATACAGATCGATAATAGCCCATACGCCAGGGATTGCGTGGAGATTATTAATGAGTTTTAGAAGATTTTTGCCGGTAGTCTCAGCTTATCCGCGCGATATGTGCGCTGCTATACTATTGATTGGGGGCAATCTGATAGCCCACCCAGGAACACTCAAGTTGGCATAGCAACTTACCACCTTCATATCACATTTTCCCACAAGAATACCCACATTGTTAATTATTACTCAATCTAATTTACATTTAACTATTTCTTATTTTCTTTCAAGAAAAATAAAATTAGATTTAACCACAAATCAAGCCTAATCATGAAAACAAAAAGCTTCCTGTTTGTGGTGATGCTTTTAATGGCATCATTGCTACAATTCTCTTCTTGTAAGAAGAACGAGCCAGATTTAACCTCTGCAGCTACCAAAATCCAATCCCATGTTACTAATTTAAGCAGCTTTTCGGGGCCGCTAACGGTTTCTTTGTACGCCGGTACCGGGTTTGCGGTTCCTGGCGACGGACCACGATTATCTGCTTCATTTGGTTCTCCCTGGGGCATTGCAGCCTCTTTGGCTGGCAATTTATATGTTACAGAGCCCGACTGGCACAGGCTCAGAAAGATTTCCAACAACATTGTGAGCACGCCTGCATGGAATAAAGCAGTCTATTCGCCCCGGGCAATTACAAGAGGGAATGATGGCATTCTTTATTTTGTAGACATGGGTAACCAACGAGGCCAACCAGGCACTATGATCTTTAGAAGTATTGATACTAATGACCAGATACGAACGGTGGAAATTCACCAGGTAAATTGTCCAAATGTCCCTTATGTATTCTACGACCCTTTAGATTTAGCAGTTGCGGCTGATGGAACAATGTATATATGCGATTTGGATACCCACACCATAGTTAAACGAACCATCGATGGCGTAGGAACTGTGTTTGCGGGCGGAACACAGGGCTATAAGGATGGCAAAGGAACCAAGGCTCAATTTAATTATCCCAGAAGTATAGCAATAGATTCATTGGGCAATTTATATGTGGCTGATTTTCAAAACTTCCGTATACGAAAAATTACACCTGACGGTACAGTAAGTACCGTGGCCGGTTCATCTACCGGAGGCTTTCAAGACGGCATAGGCGTTAATGCACAGTTCTCAGAACCGTCTGACATCATTGTGGTAGACAATAATACTTTGCTTGTTATTGATAATGAAACCGCCATACGGCGCATTGACTTGCCTACCGGCAAAGTAACTACCATTGCAGGAAATCTAGACCGGGGTTATGTAAACGGACCGGCGCTTTCTGCACGGTTTAACTCGCTAAACCAAATCACGTTAAATAACGGAAATATTTATGCTACAGACGGCAGCAGGATACGACAAATAGCACCTCAATAGCATTAACTTTTTAGTATTGCAAGCCCCAAACAAAATAGTGGAAGAATTAACTTGTCAGTTGCGCTGTGGAAGACTGCGAGCATAGAGAGGGATAAATTAATACAATAATACTTTACTGGTAGGTAATGATTCTGACCTCAGGCGGATGGATTTAGCAAGCGGCCTGGTAACCACTATCGCAGGAGGCAGGATCCACGGTTATGTCAACTGACCGGCACTTTCTGCCAATTTAGAAGAGTAGTGCAGCTTGCGACAAATAACGGCAATATTTATAATACAGACGACCGCCTGATGATACGGCAAACTGCCCCTCAATAACGTTTCAATTTCCGGCGTTTGGAGAAAAGAACGCCGGAAAAATTACTGGTTTCCTACCGGTGTTTTGCCTCTCAGCCGCGAATCCTGGAAGAACCACGTGAGAAATATTTTCTGCTCGGTCCTGACTGAATATATGGGCGGATAATTTTTCAGGAAACGATCGTCGTAATATTGAAAGTGCTCAAAGCCAATGCTCAGGCCCTTGTACAAATTCACATTGATTCTTGGGCGTAAAACACCAACATAATTGTTACCCGGAGGCCCAACAAAAGTATGCAGCATGTAATAATAGAATGATAGCCCGGCATCTACAATTTTGCCCAGTTTAAGCGTTGTTTCAAATTTGCCTTCCAGACCATCGTTGTAAGTATAGTCGCGCACCTGGGAAGTGTCTGGTCCGTAGCGGGTGCTGTTGCCGGCCAGCGGTATCCCCGCTAAGTGCAAATTGGTATAGAGACTAATGTTCCTGCTGATGGGATATTTAGTGATCAATCCACCTCCAAAACCGATGGCGCCAAGCTCAAAGGTCTTATTATCCCAGTAATCATAATATTGAAAGGCGCCATACAGCATTGAAAGTTTACCCCATTGTGTGTTACCTGAAAGTAATGATCCGTAGCCTAACACATTATCCAATATCTTTCGTCCTACACCAAAGCTGAATTCGGTTTTCAGTCTGAAATAATCAAACGGCTTGCGGTAAATGTCTTCAAATGGGTCGCCGTAATCAAACTGAACATTCACCATTAAATTAGTGGGCCCGTTGCCGAAAAATGTCTTATTATCCTGGTTGATCTTATGCTCACCCACAGATACCGTAACATTTAAAGGCTCTTTTTGATAAACTTCCTTAGAGGTATGCCTAAAAGCCTTTCCCTGCAAAATCCTGTTAAACTCTCGGGTAGGATCAATAATACCGGCAAGAAGCTCTCTGAAGAAACGTGATGATCCATAGGTGCGATCATCCAGCACATTTGAGCTTAACCGGTAAAATATTTCGCCCAAAAATTCACCGTTCACGGGCGTATTGACCACATCATTGAGCGAAGGACGTGTAGTTTCACCAAAGTACTCCCACATCAAACTTCCGCCGGCAGCAAATGGAATAGACTCTAAATAGGTATAACCTTGAGAGCGGGCAGCATTAAAATATAGCGAACCTGTATAAGGGTGGCCAATAAAGTTGATCCCGAAGCGATCATCGTCCCACTCCCATCCTTTGTTTATATTATATTTCCAGGAGGACGGGCCGATATGTGAGAAGCTTTCATTAAATACAAATCTGTCTAATGACCAAACAAATCCATTTATTCCCAAAACCTCCACTGCTGGCTTCCAAACCGGGTAGCGGTGATTGTATCTTTTATCATCATTAAGCAGATCTCCATACTTATTTCGAGGGAGCGAATCGGCAAGCATGGCTCCCGACTGTTCTTTTCCACTAGTATTAATATTAACTGTTTCAGCGCCTGCCGGCTTAATCGTAACAATTTGCGGCAGTCTGTCTTTAGCAGGAAAAACACTGTCGAGTTCTGATTTGGTTACCTTATGATAGCTGGAATCCAAAAGCGGTGACGTTTGCGCAAAAACCGAGGAAGACAAAAAGAACAAAAATATTAAAAAGGCTGTCTGGCCTATGCGGTAAAATAGCTTTCCGGACGTAACAACGCCCATTTCTATCTTTGGGGTATAGTAGACCGTTCTCATAGTTGATAATATAGTTGATCTACTATTAACTATTTATTACACTAACTGTTTGCCTGTGAGAAATCTGCATATTATAGTCTATTGCTTTTCGTCATAGACAAGGAGAATTGGCCCCATCCTGCTACCCGAAGTCTTCGTGCTCACATTCAGGATGTTCTTTATTCCGTCAGTGTGATTGAACTGAGGTTTCAACTCTCCATTAAATCACCCGGAAAGAGAAAAATAACATTCTCCAAATTCATCATCGAGGCTCCGGTAATTCTGTTAACTTTAGTTAAAAGGAGCAATACCGCGCAGCTACCCATCTTAGCGGCGGTACAAACAAAGGCATATCGACCAATGAAAAAAACAGCATTCATGATTTTGGCGCTTGCGACATCATTCTGTTTTGGTTTCGCGTACCATTCAATTTTGACTAACACAACTAACAAGCAAATAAAAATGAAACGAGTAACAGGAATTGGAGGCATTTTTTTTAAATGTAAGGACCCGGAGAAAATCAAAGAATGGTATAAAATCCATCTCGGCTTTGAAATAGATCCGTACGGAACAAAGTTTGAATGGCGGCAGGAAGCAGACTCCACAGAGAAAGGATATACACTGTGGAGCCCTTTTTCTGATAAAACCACATATTTTGAGCCCTCAACAAAGGACTTCATGATCAACTACCGCGTTGAAAACCTCGAAGCGCTTGTTGAAGAACTAAAAAAGGAAGGCGTAACCGTATTAGATAAAGTAGAAACATTTGAGTATGGAAAGTTCGTCCACATTCTTGATGTAGAGGGCAACAAAATTGAATTATGGGAACCCGCGGGGAAATCGTAGGATGGGCGGATACTATCTATAGGTAATCCGCAAATAAAATCTACGGATTACCCTATTAGAAAAGTGTTAGACAGCCAGTTTTTCCTTAGCTCCAGCTATAACAGGTGTAAAGAAGTTCACTAAATTTCCATCGGGATCTCTGAACAGTAGCGATCTATTTCCCCAGGGCATTGTCGTAGGCGGCTGCACAAGATTGTCCTTAATATATTCTGCAATCTCACTATATTTTTGGTCAACATCATCAACCCTGAATTCTATAATAGCAGACCGATTTGCTGCCGGCTGTGCTATTTCATTTTCTCCAAAAAATTTCAGCGTGTTTGTACTACCAATAGCCAAGGTGGCTGAAGATGTCCGGAGTTCTGCAAAATCAGGTGTATAAATGGTTAATGGGCTTCCGCATATTTTCTCATAAAATTGAACAAGCGGCTGAATGTCTTTTGTAATAATTCTCACTGATACTAAGTACATAGATTATAAATTTTAAGTTACTTCGGCAAAAGTGGTTTGGGGTAGTGACAACGGTATGTCAGTAGTTTGAATCTACTTTCCTATTTTTAAAACAATAAGCTGGTCGGGCGCAAGTACACAACTGCACCAGCCTCCGCTGCATACGCGCCAGTGTTAGGAGGATTTCTCAAAAATCGGTCAGATGTTAACATTAATAACACAATAATGAAACATTTGATACCTGCCCGGCAGTATCATAAAGAATAGATTTGTAGCAGCCTATATCAATGAAATGATTAACAATATACGCATACCAGCATAAGGCCTTCGAAATTGTAGATTTACTTTATCGCTTATGAGCAAATTTTATCGACCTAAAATAATGCGGTCAATCCGCATAATTATGTTCGGTAGAAGAAATTACATACCGCTTAAATTCAATGAAACATGTGTTTCCGCGGCTGAAAAACATTAAGAACACCGTCGATATGTATTATAGTCTGGATGGCAAAAAATGGCAAAAGACCGAGAACTCGATTGAGGTTTCGGGTTTTAACCATAATACCTTTTGCGGCTTTTTAGGCCTGCGTACAGGACTTTGCGCAATTGGGGACGGTAGTGTCATATTTAAAAACTTTAGGTATAAGAAGTTAATAGAATGACAGCGTTCTACGGCTTTAATTTTATTTAATAATCTCTAATAGTAGCGTAAACGCCATAGGATTCCTGTTTAATCGTGTAAAGCGGTTGAAGCACATAATTGATACTGTTGTAGGTAAACTGAAATTTGTTTTGTGCAGAACGATGAATTCCGCCAAGTATCAGTCTTAAAGTAGAGGCACGGTCAGCAGTCTTTTTGAAAACCAACTCGTTTTTGGTCTCAAATGCTAAAAGGACAGGGCCGTAAAAAAACGCTATCGTCATTTTGTCATCAGGCATAGTTTCAATGCGGAAACTATAATGAAACACAAGTTTAACAACATCCTTATTTTTCCAAATACGGCGAAGGGCGAAATATGAATCTGTCAATATTTTGCCTTTTTCCTTTGCTCCGTTTACATATACATCGACTTTAGTTGCCCAAGAAGGAATGAAGAAATTAAGTGACAGTGGCTGATTATTTGAAGCAGTAACCGTGAACTCTGCTATAGAATCTACCGGAAAGTTACCTTTTTGCTGTAATTGAAAGCCTTTTTCGGCCCAATGTACAGAAGATGGTATATACAAATTTACCCATATATTATTGGCATCATGATAATATATGCCCGAATTAAGTGCAGCAAAAGCCTCAATGCAGGTACCATTGCAACATCTGAAATCGTTATCTTTAAGAAACTGCTTAGTCTGAGGTGAACCTAAAGGTAAATGATATACCGACTGGCCTGTACTGTCATTTTGTGTTGGTAATACTGCATTATAAAACGTGTTCATATAAGCATCCGCAAATTTGGGTTCAGGGTTCCACGTAAAAAGAGTAGAAGTAAGCTTTTGTGTGTTATGCGATACGCATGATTCGGCAATTTCTTTTGAAAGCGTGTTGCTCAGCACGCCAGGAATACCCCAATGTTCCGCAGTTTCCGATGTTTTAGTGGTAGCGTTCGGCCTTGGCCCGCTGCTCGATCCATTAACATAAGCGTGATCTTTCATTAGCATGTTCCAAAAGTTAACCGCCGCATCGTGGTACTTTTTTTCTTGAGTTATATCGTACCGTTGAGTAAATCCATTAACAAGTACCAAGTGCGTATTTGAATGCAAACCACTCAAAATGTCCTCGTTCTTTGAAAGTGGTACTGAAAACCAATCACGATCAAATACTTTTGCCAAAGCAAGGTGCTCGGGGTTTTTAGATACTTTATAAAGTTTATATAAAACATCGTTCATCGCTCCGGCCTCGTTAGCGGGGTTAGCTTCTGGGGTATATAAAATCTTCTCTATGGTTTCCGGGCTGAGTCTATCCATTCTACCTTTTACAAACGAAGCCATATCTGTAACCATTTGATATGCTTCTTTATTTCCGGTTCTCAGATAAGCATCCAGCAGGCCTTGCATAATCTTATGATATGTATAGTAAGGCGCCCAAATGCCACTGTTGTAACGAGTTTCAAGCGTTTGAAAATCTTTGACAGGAAAGGCGCTTAAGTAACCTCCACCCAAAGCTTGCTGGCATTTATGTAATTCGCTTATCATGTAGGCAAGCCGCTGACTTAGCTCTTGATCGTGATACTTTTCAACAAGTGATGACACGGCTGATAGATAGTGCCCAACAAAATGGCCGCGAATACCAATAGCGGGTGCCTCCCAGCCTTCCAGGGGTTTGGCGTTTGAAGGAAGACCTGCATTAACTTTAAAATTATGCAACAGCCTGTCCACATCCAGTGATTTTAAGAACTTAGTATTAATATCCTCGCGATGTTTTATCCACGATGAACTGAGTACAACTTCGCTGTTATTAAAGGGTACAGCCTTTGTTGCCTTTCCGTTATAGTATATAGCTTGCCCTAAGGCATTAAAGGCATTTAACAATGCTATACATATAGCAGCCATTATAGCAACCGGCTTTTTCATATCATTAATTTGTACACTTTCAAAGTGTTTTTTTTGAGGTTGTATTAATTACCCACTTCAGCTTCAGATCAAAAGCGGGCACATTCGGGCGAGCAATGGTTAATCCATCCACCTCCTGTTGCCAGTTCAGTTTCTCTTTGTAAAGTTTGCTGTTGATCTTTAGTGCTAAAAGCCTATTAGTTGCTGCGAGCCATTATATAATATAGTTTTAATTACCGATTTACCATTAGCATTATCATCCGGATTGATATAGACAAGCCTGAATCTCTGTTTTTTGATCATTCCTTCAAAGTTACCTCGCCGGTTACTAATTGTCAGCACCCGCCGCTTATCGTTCCAGTAAATGGTGGTTCTGGCATAGCGGTTCTTTTTATAATCATAACTGATGCCATCATCTTCGTAATAATCAAGCTTGCCGTTATGACCGGCGTAGATACGAAGTTCAAGAGGTGCGTCTACGCGTTCGGAAGCATAAGTGATATCGGGTCCTATTGGAATAATTGAGCCAGCTTTGACAAACACCGGGATATGGCTTATAGGAGCATCGGAAATAATAGTTTGTCCGCCATGGAATGTTTTATTAGTCCAGAAATCAATCCATTTGGTTTTAGCTGGCAGGTATACACTTCGTGAATGAGGCAGGGCTAACGCAGTGTTCTGCGGTCCAAAATACATTGGATGAGTAACCGGACAAACCAAGAATGATGAACCGAACATAAATTCATCTTTGATATTATAAACCAGGCTATCCTGTGTAAAATCAAATACAAGCGGGCGGGTCATTGTGTAATCATTGAAAGTTACCGAAGCTGCAGTTGAGTAGATATACGGCAGTAATCGATAACGAAGCTTAATCTGATCTATAATAGCATCATAAAAAGTCTCATCCGGCTTTCCAAATTGCCACGGCTCTCTCGCGAAATCCGTTCCATGACTCCTAAACAGCGGTAGCCATCCTGCATATTGGAGGTTACGAACATAGAATTCCCGGTAACCTGAATCAGCAGGACCATTGATAAAATCGCCCTTTCCAAACCAGGTATTATGAGGTTTTACAAAAAAAGCTCCCGCGTCAATCGTCCAATACGGGGAACCGGTAGCCATATAGTTTAGCCCGGCCGGAATCCAATTTTGGAAATCCGTCCAGGTTGCTTTAGTGTCACCGTTCCATACCATTGTGCCGTATCGTTGTTGGCCTGCATAAGAAGCCCTGGTAAGAATAAAAACGCGGTTGTTGTTGCCTTCCCGAAGCTGGTTCTGATAAACGCCCATAGTATGATGTAAGGAAAACAAATTCACATTCATCTGCCCAAGCAGATCACTCATTACCGCTACGTTCTTTTCAAACCGGGCTGCAGGATTAGTGGCAATACTGTTAGACGCCTGGTTCCAATCAAATTCTACCGGCTCGGAGGAGTCACACCACCAGGCATCTACCCCTTTGCTGTATAGCTGCTTACCAACATAAGCATTCCAGTACATGGCCCGGGCCGCCGGATTGAAAACATCATAAATATTTCTTCCCAGGATAAATCCCGATTTGCCCATTTCTGTTATCTCATTTGCCGCTAGATTCGGCCAGATGGAGAGCATAAAATGTGCATTCTTTTTATGTACATCTTCGATCATTTGTCGCGGGTCAGGATAATTAATGGTGTCAAATTTCTTATATCCCCACAAACCGCTTTTCCAATATAACCAGTCTTGTACAATTATGTCAATGGGAATGTGGCTCGTTCTAAAACGTGTTAAAACGCTGTCAATATCGTGCTGGTTGACGTACCTTTCTTTAGATTGAACGTAACCGAAGACGTATTTTGGAGGAAGTTCCACTTTTCCGGTGAGGGTGCGAAAATGGTGCACTACCTGATCCATTTCGGGGCCATACATAAAATAATAGTCGAGCTGGTTAACTGCTTCCATCTCCATATAACTACCTTCCGCATCGTCATGGAAAATCATGGCGCATCCAGCATCGAAAAGCAGGCCATAACCTTTCGTAGACATAAGTACCGGTATACTCTTTTTCAGATTATGCTCATATAAAAACTGTTTTGTTCCCCGAAGATTCATATAATCTTCCTGGTGAGAGCCTAACCCGTAGAGGGCCTCGCCGGTCTGCCATGTAAATTGCTCTCGTATTTTCCAGGCTTCGCCAACTTTAGTTTGATCGGAAATATTAGCTGAAAGCTGATCGCCGTTAGCTGTTTTCTCTACTTTGGCCTTGGTATCGTTATAAATAGTTTTATTTAAATCTACACTTTCCGCCACTCTGGGTTGATTCCCGTTTTCTGCCAATAGCAAGTGGCCAGCAAGGTCGAAATACCGGATACTACAGGTGTTCCTTTCAATTACCAAACAGAGCCTGGACGTTTTTAGAATAATCTGTTTGTCAGTTGTTTTAACCCAGAATTTTGTTGTGATTTGCTGAAGAGGCAGACACACATCGGTATTGTTTTCTTTAAAATCCCTGGCGGGGACATATCGAACCCTCACTATAGAAGGGTTGATAAACTCAACCATTATTTTTTTTTCTCCTCTTTTTAATAATACGCCGTTTTTAATCCTACTCATCTGAGCAAAAGCTGAGGTTGGCAACCAAAATGCGACGAATAGGCAAATGCATAAAACTGTATTTAATAGTGGTTTCATTAATTTTGTATCTTGCTATCCTAAAGGTTGTATAACGAATGTCCCAATATCATGGGGAATGACTAATCTATCAATAATCAACGGCTTTACGTAGGTAATTTCAGTAAACCGGTCTATAGGCGACTGATGGTTTAACTTTATACTCAACTTTTATCGTTTTTTTAACAGGGCTAATTTTAGATTTTCTACCACATAAAAATTGTTCATACCCCCTCTCCAAACGTCAGCAAATTATTGTCTGGGTCAAGCATAGAAAATTCCTTTTGTCCCCAGGGCTTTATTTGCAGGGGACCATTTGGGTGAATGGCTATATTATTGTCTAAATATGATTGATATAGTTTATCAATATCACTTGTGCGAATGTATACCTGTCCGTAGTTTTCTTTTGGGTCGAGGTCTTTAAATTCAAAAAAGTGAATTTCTATATTATCTTTTTCAATCATTAAATAATCACCATAATTGCCTAATTCCGTAAAATCCAACCTGTTCAGGTAAAAGTCTTTCGTTGCGTTTTTGTTCCGCATTGGCAGTTTTGGGTTAATGGCTGTCAGCATACCTTTTTTCTTTAAAACTAAGAATTAGTTGATGGAATGTGGGTGGGTGGAAAGTCTCCGACTTCGTTATTGATAAATTACCGGCAATGCTTATCTTCATTGCTATGAAATCCTGCCTTATCATTTCAACCCTATTCTGTTTATTTTTCAACAATGCTCAGGCACAGTCGCCGAACGCAGCGGTGAGCAGAGAGAGAATTAACAAGCATCCGGTCAATCACTTTGCTCAAAGTAAAGACCCGTTAGCTAAAATTATTACGGTTTTAGATAAAACAGAACAATACATAAAACATATAAAGACTATTGCCTTTTATTCATCTTATAAGTCGGTAATGTCTTCAATGGATGATAGTATTTATACTGCTTCTGGGCAGATCTGGCTTAAAAGAATACCGTCTGATAGTATCTTTAAAAGCATATTTCACATTAAGGGCGAGACTAAGAACGGAGGCGTCTATGATTACTTTTATGACGGCTCGAATAGCTGTGAAGTGCAGCATAAGGATAAGAAAATCCTATTAATCAATCCTCGATTATTTCCTAATAATGAAAATAATCGCGCCAAAGCAAGGACTGCCATGGAGCCATTCAACTACTACATAACAGATACAGCTTTAAAGACACATCTCTTAAGTAGTAATCCGCAATTAAAAATGCTGACGGTATCGGGGCAATATATTATTAAGCTAACTTATCCTGTTGATAAACACGGTGGAAAGTCTATACTTGAGTTGACCATAAATAACCAAACGTTTAGTATCGACAAAGTGGATTTACTATCAAACATTAACGGAACAACCTTTAAATCAACTGCCGTATATAGTAATATTGTTCTAAATGATAATACCATAGAATCCGAAATACCTATTAAACAAGCTTATGAAGGCTATACAATTGATGAGCTAAGACCAGTTAAACCCGAGGCAAAGAAAACCCCTTTGTTAGGCATGGCAGCCATAGAATTTCATTATGCAACCTTCGATAATAAGTATATTTCGCTGGCTTCATTAAAAGGAAAATATGTTTTATTGGATTTCTGGGAAAGCTGGTGTGGGCATTGTATAATTTCCATTCCTGAAATTCAAAAACTATATGAAACTTATCGGGCTAAAGGTCTTAACGTATTTGGTGTTACCACTGAAAACACTGATAAAATAAACGAATTGATCAAAGTAAACGGATTAAAATATCAAACATTAAAGGCAGACAAACAGATGTTGATTAACTATAATGTTAGCGGCAGACCCACTTATGTGTTAATCGACACAAACGGGAAAATTGTTTGCAGGAGCGACAACGGGGATCTGGATCAAATAATTAAAATAATCAATGATAAACTAAAATAACGCTCACTATTCACAGTTAAAAAACTACCCAAAAACAAAAAAGCCCCAGGTTTTTCAACCTGAGGCTTTGATAAGTATCAGTCGGGATGGCAGGATTCGAACCTGCGGCCTCCACATCCCAAATGTGGCGCGATACCGGGCTACGCTACATCCCGAAAAGGAAATAAAAAACCTCTAAAGTTTTCTCCAACTTAAGAGGTCTCTTTTAACCGGTCGGGGTGGCAGGATTCGAACCTGCGGCCTCCACATCCCAAATGTGGCGCGATACCGGGCTACGCTACACCCCGAAAAGGATTGCAAAGATACGCTTTTAACATCAACTTTACAACCTTTAAAGAACTTTCAATACTTCAATTGTTATGATAACTTGTCAGGCTCGTCCTGACTTTCAATTTCTTCAGGCTTGCCCTGACTCTTCGCGGAGAGGGCGGGATTTTTCGCTCCCACCGGCCATTGCTCCTACCCGCTCAAGAAATTGTTCGAACCCGGGCCACCCCTTCATTCGAATCCCTTGTTGGGAGGATCTGTCCTTTTCTGCTCCTATTTCAATTTCTTCAGGCTCGTCCTGACTCTTCGCGGAGAGGGCGGGATTCGAACCCGCGGTACCGTTTCCAGTACGACAGTTTAGCAAACTGTTCCTTTCGGCCTCTCAGGCACCTCTCCTTAGCATTTCTGCTCCCCGTTTTGGGTCTGCAAATATAGTAAAACAGTATTCCCGTCAAAAAAAAATTTAGATTTTAATAGTTAATCCTCACGTGATAAATACTCATGAGCATCTTCTTAAAAATATCCTTAATGGTCGACAAATCCTTAAGCGTTATGTTACAATCATTTAGCTGTCCCTGGTTCAGCTTGTAGTCAACAATTCGCTCCACCAAATCGCTGATAGATTTTTCGTCGGGAGCCTTCAAAGACCGTGATGCGGCCTCTACTGAGTCGGCCAACATGAGTACTCCCTGCTCTTTTGAGAAAGGAATTGGTCCTGGATAACGGAAAATATTCTCGTCGATAAATTTTTCGGGGAAGTTTTTCAGGAACGACTGATAAAAATAATCCACCCGCGTATTACCGTGGTGCGTACGGATAAAGTTGATCACAATTTCGGGAAGATTAGCTTTGCGCGCCATTTCCACCCCTTTGCTCACATGCCTGATGATCACCTGGGCGCTTTCTTCGTACGGCAGCTTATCATGAGGGTTAAAGCCGGAGCTTTGGTTCTCGATAAAGAACAGCGGATTTTCCATCTTGCCTATATCATGATATAAGGCCCCTGCCCTAACGAGCAACGCGTTGCCGCCGATAGTGTAAATAGCATTTTCGGCCAGGTTAGCCACCTGCAAAGAGTGCTGGAAGGTTCCGGGCGCTTTAAAGGCCAACTGGCGCAGCAGCTGCGCATTGGTATTGGTAAGTTCGATAAGTGTAATTTCTGAAGTAATGGCAAACACCTGTTCAAAAGCGTAAATCAACGGATAAGCCAGCAGGGTAAGCAGCACGCTCACTACAAATGGCAAAAAGTCCATCCAGTCTATATTAACAAAGCTCCCCTCTCTTATAAATGAAATCCCCAAAAACGCAACGAGGTAGTTAGAAACAATGATCAGCGCCGAAAGCAAAAACTGCTCGCGCCGGATCAAATTCTTGATACTATAAATGGCTGTCATCCCTGCGGTGATCTCGAAGAAAGCAAACTCAAAGCTGTTCGGTACATAAAAACCTGCCACCAGGATCACGAGCAGGTGAATATTAAGCGCCAAACGGGTATCAAACAGAATGCGGATAATGATGGGAACGATACAGTACGGAATATAATACAAGTTTGGCAGCTGTATGCGGATGGCCCATGACAGTGTAGCCAGCATAGCCGTAATAACCAGTAATATCAAACCCACCAGTCGATTATCGGCATAAATATCCTTCCTGAACAGGTAGAGGAACACAATCAGCAAGGTGATAATGATAGATACCAGTAAAAACTGACCCAACAAAACCAGGTTGCGGTCGCCGTTGATGCGGGCATTATCCTCAAAAGCTTTTTTGTACGACTCCAGTTTCTGAAAAATCTCATCATTGATCACATACCCCTTCGCCACAATAACATCGCCCTTCTGTACCATACCACTGGTGAGCGACAGGCCCTGCAAAACTTCCTTCTCCAACCTCGAAGTAAGTTTCTCATCATAAGTAAGATTGTTCTGGAGGCGGTTCTGAATGAGGTCCAGGATAAAGGTTTTATCCAACGGAGTTTTGCTGATAACGCTGGCGCTGTATTTTAAAGCCTTATCACGGGTATACAGATCGGCTGTGTTTCTTTCTGTAGCAACGTTATGATTTACAATAGTTATCGGATAATTTTCGTCACTGTGCTGATACTTTGGATTAAGCGCCAGCAGTCCTTTATCATAGATCTCCTTTAACAGATTGTAGCCGGTAATGTAATACCATTGCTTTAACCGTTCATTTAGCCCCGCGTTGTGCCACTTGATCTCAAAATCGTTTTTGTAGCCCTCCAGTTGCTGCGTTTCCATATCAGCGTTCAACTGGTAAACAGGCGTTACACTACGTAGAGCAGCTTCTCGGTCGGCTTGTAACTGCTGATCTGTTTTTAAGATGGCGAAATTATAGGGCGAAATAAGTTCCTTTTGCGTCCATATCCTCCCCTTCTCATATTCATATCTGAATTTGGCTTGCTTGGGCAATGTAAATACGATTACACATATGCTTGTTAGCACCATAAAAAACTTAAGGCTGCCAGCATATTTGCGTAATAAAGCTTTTTGGCGCGATGCGCTGAGTTTTGCCATAAATAAAATAACCCTCAAAAATAATAAGTTTTAGCAGATGTCTGTTTAAAGTCATCTTTTCAGCCTTATTATTGTTGAGATAATAAAAAGATACGCAATAAAGTAAAGTATACTTAACGGGCAATTAACTAAATTGTGCCACCAATTATAGCTAAATTACGTTTATGAGAGAGGTTTATATCGTTTCGGCCACACGCACGCCTATTGGCAGCTTTGGCGGAAGTTTATCTTCATTATCAGCCACGCAATTAGGAGCTACAGCTATCCGGTCGGCTGTTGAACAAGCTGGAATTAAGCCCAACATGGTTCAGGAAGTCTATATGGGTAATGTGATGCCGGCTAATTTAGGTCAGGCTCCGGCAACCCAGGCCGCCAAATTTGCGGCACTCGGCGATATTCCGGCTACACAGGTAAATAAAGTATGTGCCTCGGGCATGAAAGCGATTATGCTGGCCGCACAGAGCATCAGTTTAGGTCATAATGATATTGTAGTTTCAGGAGGTATGGAGAGCATGAGCAATGTTCCCTACTACTTGGACAAAGCCCGTAATGGCTACCGCCTGGGCAATGGTCAGCTGATTGATGGCCTGGTAAAAGATGGCCTATGGGATGTTTATAACGATTACCACATGGGTTCGGCCGCCGAGCTGTGCGCGGTGGAATGCCATATAAGCCGGGAAGAACAGGACGCCTACGCTGTTGAGTCTTACAAACGGGCGCAGAAAGCGCAGGCCGAGGGCCGGTTTAAAAACGAAATAACGCCCGTGGAGATCCAGGACAAAAAAGGCTTAACTATGGTGACGGAAGACGAAGAACCGGCCACCGTAAAATATGACAAAATACCGACCCTTAAACCCGTGTTTAAGAAAGAAGGCACCGTAACCGCCGCCAACGCCTCCACGTTAAATGATGGAGCCGCGGCGCTGGTATTGATGAGCAAAGAAAAAGCAGATGAATTAGGCGTTAAGCCGCTGGCACGAATTATATCTTATGCCGATGCCCAACAAGCGCCAGAGTGGTTCACAACAGCGCCGTCAAAAGCTATTCCGCTGGCGTTGCAGCGAGCCGGTTTAGACGCCGCACAAATTGATTTTTTTGAGATCAATGAAGCCTTCTCCGTTGTTGCTATAGCAAATAACCAGAAACTTAACCTGTCGCCCGATAAGGTAAATGTAAACGGCGGTGCAGTGGCGTTGGGGCACCCGCTTGGCGCTTCCGGCGCGCGTATTGCAGTAACCTTAATAAATGTACTGCTGCAAAACAATGGCAGGTACGGAGCGGCTGGGATATGTAACGGCGGTGGCGGAGCCAGTGCCCTGATAGTTGAAAATTTACGTTGATTTAAATATGAAAAAAGCGCTTTGGTATTGTCTATTCTTTCTTTTTGTGCCGATGAGTCTATTGGCGCAACACAGCAGCAACAATAGCAACGAAAAAAGATTGCGTGTATTTCAGGACACCCTGGAGCGTTTGGGTAAAAAGATCATTAACTCGAGCGAAGAACTGGAACGAAAAAATGCCAATTACAATTTTATTAAAACGTTTACCAGCGCATTAAAGGTACCGGGTTCTTTCAAATTTGGCTTTGATTCGGTTAAAAGCTTTACCATCCTCCGGTCGCCCGATAATAAATTCAGGATTTTTACCTGGCATGTAATGAACCAGGATGGCAGCTACCGCTTTTACGGCACCATCCAGATGAATAGCGAAGGCCCGCTTATAATGTATCCACTAGCCGACTACACTCCTTTCTTCAAAAATCCTGCAGATACAGTCACCGAAAACACCAAATGGTACGGAGCACAGTATTATGAAATTATCCCCGTCTCAGGACCAAGGCCCTATTATGTCTTATTAGGATGGAAAGGCAACAATGTAAAATCAACCCAAAAGGTTATCGAGGTTTTATCGTTCCAGAACAACCACCCTGTGTTGGGCATGAATATCTTTAGCAATAGTAAGGACCATAAACGGATCATCTTTGAATACACCCGCCAGGCATCAATGCTGTTGAAATTCGTGCCAGAAAAGAACCTGATTGTATTTGACCACCTCGCGCCACCGGACCCGCACCTTAAAGACCATCCCGAAACCTTTGGACCTGATCTTTCTTATGATGGTTACAAACTTCAAGATGGCCGCTGGAAACTGGTTCAAAATCTCGACATGAGAAATAATATGGGTACATCTATGGATGCCGAGTTCGAAGATCCACGCCTGCAGGCCAAAAGAGATCTTCAACAGATACCTCGTAGGCCTAAAAATTAAAATAAGTTTAATGCTTGATGTGCATTAATTGCAATTGTTACATGCCCAGACGCTGTTTAAACATCTATTTGAAAAGAAATATAGTATTTTAGACAAATTTTTATGCTATGGTTGAACCAGAAATCGCTTCCGTGGATGCTGCTTTGGCAGAAACTCCCTCAAACGGACATCCTAAAGGTTTATATGTCCTGTTTTCCACGGAAATGTGGGAACGCTTTAACTTTTACGGGATGCGGGCGCTACTCACCCTATTCCTTGTTAATGCATTGGCGTTCTCTGATAAGGATGCTGCCATTATCTATGGTGGCTATTTAGGCCTGTGCTACCTCACCCCAATGCTTGGCGGTTATCTTGCCGACCAATATTTAGGTAACCGAAACAGTATCATCCTCGGCGGATTGATCATGAGCCTTGGGCAGCTGTTCATGTTTTTGAGCGGTTACACCTATTCTGCTAATTTCGGCATGGCTAAAATAGAGCTCTGGATAGCCCTTGGCATTTTAATCGTAGGTAACGGTTTTTTCAAACCCAATATATCATCCATGGTGGGCCAGCTGTACCGTAAAGGCGATAAACGGTTAGATTCTGCTTTCACTATCTTTTACATGGGTATTAACGTGGGTGCTTTATTAGGCATGTACATCTGCCCTATATTAGGCGACGTTAAACATGGCGAACTGCGTGTAGTAGAGGCTTTTAAATGGGGCTTCCTCGCCGCCTGTGGTGCGATGCTTTTAGGCACGGTCATTTTCATCTTTCTTAAAAACAAGTACCTGGTAACTACTGAAGGCCAACCTATTGGCACTAAGCCTAAAGCTGATCGATCAGCTTTAAGTCCAAGTGGCGAAGCTGAGAAAGCGAACTTTTCCAACACGGCCATTTTCGGTGTTATTGCTTTGTTGGTTATCCTGTTTTTAGGAATTCACTTCCTTTCAGCCGATCCAAACCCCATCAAAAGCTGGATATATCCATTTATCTATGCCTCAGGCATCAGTCTGGCTATATTAATTCTCACCGACAAATCGATAACCAAAGTTGAGCGCGACAGGATCATTGTATTGTATGTGGTAGCCTTCTTCGTTATATTTTTCTGGTCGGCCTTTGAACAGGCGGGCTCGTCATTAACCTTCGTGGCCGACAAGCAAACGGATACCACACTTTTTGGCTGGCAAATGCCGCCGAGTTTGGTGCAAGACGCCAACTCGTTGTTCATTATCATATTTGCCCTGCCTTTTAGCTGGCTTTGGCTTAAGCTGCAAAAAAGAGGCTTGGAACCTATTTCAACGGCTAAGCAAGCGCTCGGACTGCTTCTGCTGGCAGCCGGTTATTACATCATTGCCGTGCAGGTAAGAGCCATTGGCAACACGGGTAAATTAGCTGTAATATGGCTGATCGTTATGTACCTGTTCCACACCCTGGGCGAGCTGTGCTTATCTCCTATCGGCTTATCGTTAGTGTCTAAACTTGCGCCAAAAAGATTCTCTTCTTTATTAATGGGCGTTTGGTTTTTGGGCAATGCCGCCGGATACGCACTTGCAGGTACGCTTGGCTCTATTATACCGCCTACAGGTGACAAATATGAGTTTGCTACCAAGCACGGTATTGATCTGAAAGCATTACTTGACGGTAAGATTACCGCTACAGCACAGCAGATTGCTACGTTAACCAATGAAAAGATTGATCTTCATTATCCTACTTTCGTTGGTTTTACTATCCATAATCTTTATGAGTTCTTTATGGTGTTCGTAACGTTATCAGGCTTAGCTGCAATATTGCTGTTTTTATTGACGCCGGTATTGAAAAAAATGATGCACGGGGTAAGATAAATTTGTCTTCCTGTAATTTTCATAATTAATTCTGATATTTGGGGCGCCGCATTAGTGATAGTGCGGCTTTTCTATAACCATTTGGAATTTTTTTAGCGTGCCTGACAGTATCGTAATCATACCAACCTACAACGAAAAGGAAAACATTGAACGCATGATCCGGAAGGTGTTCTCACTTCCGCACGACTTTCATATTCTGATCATTGATGATGGTTCGCCTGATGGCACCGGCCAGATTGTGAAGAGCCTTCAACAGGAATTTCCGGTACGGTTACATATTGAAGAGCGCAGCGGCAAGCAGGGCCTCGGCACTGCTTATATACATGGCTTTAAATGGTCGCTGGCCAACCACTACGACTATATTTTTGAAATGGACGCAGATTTTTCCCACAATCCGGATGACCTGTTGCGTTTGCGCGAAGCCTGTGTTGAGGGTGCCGATATGGCTGTAGGATCAAGATATGTTAAGGGCGTGAACGTGGTTAACTGGCCCATGAGCCGGGTATTGATGAGCTACTTTGCCTCTGTTTATGTACGGTTTATCACTGGCATCGATATATCTGACGCAACGGCTGGATTTGTGTGTTACAAAAGACGTGTTCTGCAAACCATTCGCCTCCATAAGATCAAATTTGTTGGCTACGCTTTCCAGATCGAGATGAAATACACCGCCATCAAACATGGCTTTAAAGTGGTTGAGGTCCCTATTATTTTTACCGACCGCACCGAAGGTACCTCCAAAATGTCAACCCGAATTTTCCGCGAAGCTTTCTTCGGCGTGATCCAGATGAAGATCAACAGCATGTTCAGGAAGTATCCGGAAGGAGAATAACCCCCTAACCCCCTGAAGGGGGAATTTTTATTTCGGATTTCGGAATTTCGATTTCGGATTTATTAATCCCTGATAGGCTACTAACTCCAACTAACTAATCTTTGCTCAACTATTCTCCAATTGATTTCGGATTGAAGTCAACTAATCACCAATTAACTAATCTCTACTCCACTCAATTTTGACAAAAATTGCTAATTTCGTTGGCAATGAATGAGAATTTAGATCCTAACCGGGAACGTCTTTCAGCTACTGAACGCGATATCGAGAAGGTGCTGCGGCCGCAGGCTTTTGAAGATTTTACCGGTCAGCATAAAATATTAGCCAACCTTAAAATATTTGTACAGGCGGCGCGGCAACGTGGCGAGTCACTGGACCACGTGTTGTTGCACGGGCCTCCGGGTTTGGGCAAAACTACCCTGTCGCACATTATTGCCAACGAAATGGGTGTGGGCATTAAGATCACATCAGGCCCCGTACTGGATAAGCCGGGCGACCTCGCCGGTCTGCTGACTAACCTGGAACCCGGCGATATTTTATTTATTGATGAAATTCACCGCCTGAGCCCATTGGTTGAAGAATATCTTTACTCGGCCATGGAGGATTTTAAGATCGATATTATGCTGGAAAGCGGCCCCAATGCCCGTTCGGTACAGATCACTTTAAATCCGTTTACACTGGTAGGTGCCACAACACGTTCTGGCTTGCTTACCGCCCCTCTGCGTGCTCGTTTCGGCATCAATTCGCGATTGGAGTACTATGATGCCAAATTATTGACCACTATTGTTCTCCGTTCTGCTTCGATACTAAAAACACCGATCAGCGATGAGGGAGCTTATGAAATTGCGCGACGCAGTCGGGGTACCCCGCGTATTGCGAACGCTTTACTTCGTCGTACCCGCGACTTTGCCCAGATTAAAGGGAACGGTACCATAGATACCGAAATTGCTCAATATGCGCTCAACGCCCTTAATGTTGATGAGCACGGGCTTGACGAAATGGACAACAAGATTCTGCTTACCATTATTGAGAAGTTTAAAGGCGGCCCGGTAGGCGTAAAAACCATAGCTACGGCAGTAGGCGAAGACGAGGGGACTATAGAAGAAGTATACGAGCCGTTCTTAATCCAGGAAGGTTACCTGATGCGTACTTCCCGCGGTCGAGAAGCTACAGACAACGCTTATAAGCACTTGGGTATACTCAGACCGGGTGCTAGTCCAACGCTTTTTTAAAAATTATACGGCCGGCGATGTCACGTCGGCCTTATCAATCTTTCTATCATCTTCTTAAGTGTGCATAGCCGCTCATCTACCGGGCACAACACCTCATCTTTCTGATAAACGAATGGCATTAGACCAAACATCTTACCCTTATCGGCTGTCTATAATGGGAAATAAAATTAACTAATTATGCCATCTGATATTGTTGTAAAATGTAGCCATACCCTAAAGGATAAAAATCTCACCATTGCCTTTGCCGAGAGTATAACAGCCGGAAAATTGATCTCTGAATTTGCGCTGATCCCCAATTGCGGCTCGATACTTAAAGGATCCATCGCTTGTTATGACCGTAGTGTGAAAGAAACCTTAATGGGTGTCGATCCTAAAATTATAGATGAGTTTACAGCGGAGTCGGCCCAGGTAACGGAGCGACTCGCTGTTGGTTTAAAAAAACTGGTACCTGCTGATGTAATAGTAGCAGTGACCGGCCTCGCATCAGATGGCGGCAGTGAAACGCCAGAAAAACCTGTGGGCACCATGTTTATCAACGGCTTTATTAAAGACCGCCCCTTCAGCGATGTTTATAAACTGGATGGCAACCCGCCCGAGATTATCCTGCAGGTGGTAGATAAAGCAGCAGAACTGGTATTACAGAAGTTAGATGAGTTTGGAATTTAAACGAACATTATTTAATAATTAAGATTTTTTTCACCCGTATTTGTACTATTTTCGCTCCCATATTATTTAAGTTCTATGTCGAAACTACTGTCCGCTTTTTTACCCCTTTGTATGTACGCAGCTGTAGCATGCAAACCCGGCACCACTAAAACAGCTCCTACCGAAACAACTAAAACCACTACAGAAAATAAAACCGCCACTACGGCAATTTCGGGCAAACCGATTGCGAGTAATGCGGTAATAATGGGCCGCAAACAAGTGCCTATTATATGTTACCATCAAATCCGCGACTGGCGGGCAACCGATTCAAAAACAGCCAAGGATTATATTATCCCGGTTGCGGCTTTTAAAGAGCACATCAAAATGCTTGCTGATAGTGGCTACCATACCATCCTGCCAGATCAGCTTTATAATTATCTTGCTTACGGAGCTCCACTGCCAAGCAAGCCTATTATGCTCACTTTTGACGATACTGACCTTGATCAGTTCACTATTGCCCGGCCTGAGCTTAAAAAATATGGCTTTAAAGGCGTGTATTTTATCATGACTGTTTCTATCGGTCGGCCGCACTACATGAGCAAGGAGCAGATTAAACAGTTGGCAGACGAAGGTAATGCCGTTGAGAGCCATACCTGGGATCACCACATGTTCTCCAAGTTTAGCCACAACTCCGTATTCAAGATCAAAGGCAAAAACGGCCAGATCATCAATAAACCATCAGACGACTGGGTTATGCAGATTGATAAACCAACTGCAAAACTTAAAGAGATCACCGGAAAAGAGATTAAATATTTTGCCTACCCATTCGGCATCTGGAATGAAAAAGGCTTACCTGAATTACATAAGCGTGGCTTCCTGATGGCTTTCCAGCTAGCTGACAAACGCGACCCTAATGATCCGTTAATGACCGTTAGACGTATACTTGACAGCGGCTATTGGAGCACTAAAACTTTCAGCAATAGTGTAAGGCATAGCTTCTAAGCCCCCCAGCCCCCTAAAGGGGGAGCCCGATTACGATTTACGATTTACGATTTACGATTTATCTTATTTATTAAAAGCAAAGAAGCGATTTTGGAGGATCGCTTCTTTGCTTAAAAAAGAATTACAAAATCGTAATTCTTAAATCGTAATTCGTAAATCTAAAGGTTTTCCCCCTTGGGGCCTTGGTTTTTGTTGGAGGATGCATCTTCCTTAGATGGTCCTGGCATGCCGCTATCATTATCGGGAGTAACGGTTTTTACGCGGGGGCCGTCCGGTTTGTCCTGAACGTTTGGTTCTTTTCCTTTTTCAATCGCGCTTCCTGCGTTTTCTCCTGTAATATCGTCTTTAGCCGTTGCGTTATTGTTATCAGCAATATCCTTACTTTTAGGATTTTGCACATTGTTATTTGTCGCCATAGATTTCTGTATTTGGTTTAAATGTTTGTTATTAGTCCTTTTCCGATATCCACTTCACAGCCTCGTCCAACTCACTAAGCGGAAAGCCTTTCGACTTGCCGGGGACAAAAAAGTGAAAAATATCGCTGAACCATTCTACTATTTTCTGATCGGATACCACTGCAATTTTGTTCCACTTGGTAAAATTCTTTAAGCCGACTTTAACATCGTTAACCCAGGCAGCTCCGAGGGTGAAATTTTGTATTCCCGTTTCCAAAACCAACAGGTAATTAATTTCTCCCTGTCGTTGCACCAGATCTTCGATATGTGGTTTCAACACTCGTTCTACATCTTCGCTGGTTACGTCTCCTATTGCATGAATGCCGACTACGTGCGAAGGAAGGCCTTTGATAAATTGCAGCATAATTTTTTGGTTTGATAGTACAACAGCCAGTTTTATCAATCTGTTTGTTTTGAAAGCTCAGTTTTTTTAATGAACAGTAAATACTTTTAACTCCCCATCAACAAACAATGCTGCTGATAGTCCTATCTTTGCACCGATGGACGTGAAACACAAAGCATATAGCGATTTGATAAAGGCGGAAGCTAAAAAGCTGGGCTTTATGTTTTGCGGCATTGCCAAAGCGGAGTTTTTGGAAGCGGAAGCGCCCCGACTGGAAAACTGGCTAAAAAAAGGCATGCATGGCGAAATGCAGTACATGGAAAACCATTTCGACAAGCGCCTTGACCCGCGGCTGCTGGTAGATGGGGCAAAATCAGTAATCTCATTGGCTCTCAACTATTATACGGACCACACCCAATTGGACCCGTTAGCTCCCAAAATATCGAAATACGCCTATGGGACCGACTATCACTTTGTAATTAAAGACAAACTCAAAGAGCTACTACGAGTGATCAATGAACAGATCGGCGAGGTGAACGGCAGGGCTTTTGTTGATTCCGCCCCGGTGCTGGATAAAGCCTGGGCCAAGAAAGCTGGCTTGGGCTGGATAGGCAAGAACAGTAATCTGCTTAACAAGCAAACGGGATCTTTCTTCTTTTTAGCTGAACTGATTGTAGACCTGGAGCTGGAGTATGACATTGAACCCACAGCCAATCATTGCGGCACGTGTACCCGTTGCATCGATGCCTGCCCCACTGAAGCTATTGTAGCGCCATATATTGTAGATGGCAGCCGCTGTATATCGTACCTTACTATTGAGTTAAAAAATGAGATTCCTGCTGATTTTCAGGACAAGATGGGCAATTGGATGTTTGGCTGCGATGTGTGCCAGGATGTGTGCCCCTGGAACCGGTTCTCGGTACTCCACCAGGAGCCGTCGTTTGCGCCCACTGACGAACTGCTAAACATGAGCAAACACGATTGGGAAGAAATTACCGACGAGGTATTTAAAAAATTATTTAAGAACTCGCCGGTAAAACGTACTAAACTATCTGGCCTGCAACGGAACATCCGTTTTCTGGGTAATACCAGCCAAATTAGCGAATAGCAATTATCCTTTTTTAAATTTATCGGCCAGCATTTTCAGCATGTCATCATTAACAGGCGTTGCGGGCTCATCCTTTTTGTAAGGTCTGCCCTGCTGCTGCTGTTGTTGCTGCGGTTTAAAATCGCGTTTCTGAAAATCCTTTTTAAAGTTTGGATTGAATTCTTTTTTAGGCTGTTGCTGATTTGCTTTTTGAGCATGATCGTCGGCAGCTTTAGGCTGTGGGGCCCTTTGTGCTCTCTCTGCATTTTTTGCAGCGTTCCACTTTTTGTATATCTCTTCAAGCTTACGCTTGGTGTACAGCGGAAAATCGCCCTGCATCATCCACGAAAAATAACTTGGCTCTATATCAAATACATCTTCAACCTTCTTGCCTTTGTGCTTGCCAAAGTTGAAAACGGCCTCGCCATTGCTATTAAATACCATACGGCCGGCAAAGTCAACGTTATTATTCATGCAGGTAAACTGGTGCAGCGCCTCAACATCGCCCACTACCGGAACACTCTTTTTACCTTCCCTGTCTTCCCATTCGGCATTTTCATACTTTTCAATCTGGGCAAGCAAAACCTCCATGGTAGCACGTGTATCAGCTTCCGCCGAATGTGCATTGATGATTTCTTTACTACAATAGAAACGGTAAGCAGCCTTAAGCGTACGTTGCTCCATCTGGTGGAAAATATTCTGTACGTCTACGAAATGGCATTTGTCAATATCATAAGCAACACCGGCACGTAAAAACTCTTCCATCAGCATGGGGATATCAAACTTATTGGAGTTATAGCCCGCCAGATCACAAGCTTCGATAAAAGCAGCAACGTCCTGAGCTACCTGTTTAAAGGAAGGCTCGGCAGCAATGTGCTCGTCATATATACCGTGAATTAGAGAAGCTTCGAGCGGAATAGGCATTTCGGGGTTAATGCGCCATGCTTTAACCTCTTCTGATCCATCCGGAAAGAGCTTTATAATAGCAATTTCAACAATGCGGTCAACTCCTATATTGGTTCCAGTTGCTTCGATATCGAAAAAGGCAAGCGGACGTTTCAGGTTAAGTTTCATGAGTATTTTATAGTGCCCCCAAAGGTCGCAAAAAAGTATGACACATTTGAAGTTTAATTTTTTCCTTTTGAGATTTTAATCTAACTTAATACCGCCTATTCTTTAGACGCAATTATGAAAAAATTTCTACTACTATTAGCTGCCGTTTGTACTTATTCCGTTAGCAGCGCTCAGGATTTCCCGTTTGGACAGTACCAGCAAGCAGACATGGACATGACCTCTTACGCAAAAGATACCACTGCCCACGCCGTGGTTTTACGGGAGTATGGTAAAACCTGGATCAGCAGCGGCGATCGTATTCCGCTTGAGCATGAATACCATGTTCAAATTAAAATATTTGACAACAAAGGGTTTGAATATGGCGACGTAGTGGTCCCCATCCGTAAAGAAGACAACGATTCTTTTGAAGAGGTAAGTGAAATAAAAGGCGTAGTTTTTTACAAGGACGAGACCGGTGCCGTAAGACAGGCAGAACTGGACCCCAAAAAGGTTTTTCGCGAAAACAAGAATAAGCATTGGGACCTGGTCAAATTTGCACTCCCAAATGTTCGTAATGGCTGTATTGTTGAATACTCTTATCACCTCGAATCGCCTTATCGCTATAATTTCAGAAGCTGGGAGTTTCAGTGGAATATTCCTAAAATGCACTCCACCTATGAGGCGCACATCCCGGCTATTTACAATTATAATATTGCCCTGCGCGGCCCACTTAAACTAACTGACACCAAGGCTGAGTTAGAAAGGGAATGTTTTTCATTTTACGGAACCAAAGCTGATTGCTCAAAGTTGATCTACAGCATGGACAATATCCCGGCTTTTGTTGAGGAGGATTACATGACCTCCAAAAATAACTTCCTTTCTGCGATGTACTTCGAATTGGAGGACTATACGGACCTGCAAAACGGGGTGAAACACAAGGTAACCAAAGAATGGGCAGATATAGATCAGGATCTGAAACATGAGGAATGGTTTGGCACCCAGCTTAAGAGAAAAGAGCTGATGAAGGACCGCATACAAACTGTAGTTGCCGGTAAAACTGATGATTTAAGCAAGGCCAAAGCCATATACGAGTTTATCCAGAAAAATTTCAAATGGAACAAGATGTATGATATTGGCAGTGAAGATGGTATCAGAAAGGCATTTGATAACCACACGGGTAACGTAGCGGATATCAACCTCACCCTCATTACGGCTCTTAATGCCGCTGGAATTAATACTGATGCTGTTTTACTTTCAACCCGGGAAAATGGCATAATCAATAAACTTTTCCCGGTATTAAGCGACTTTAACTACGTTATTGGCAAAACGGAAATAGATGGCAAGACCTACCTCTTAGATGCCACAGACCCCCTGCTAAGCTTTGGCATGCTTCCCCTAAAATGTATTAATGACCAGGGGCGTGTGATCAGTCTTAATAAGCCCTCATACTGGATGGACATGGTTGCGCCAGTAAAAAAGCAAGAAACGATGTCCATGGATTTGACTTTACAGGAAAACGGAAAACTTAAGGGTACAGTAACCAGCTACTCAGTGGGCTACCGCGCCTACGAGAAACGAAAGGCTATCAAAAAGTTTAACAGCGTTGACGAGTATGTTGAGGATCTGGACGAAAAGATGCCTAAGATTAAAATACTGAAATCTGAAATTGATGCGGTTGACAGTCTTGATCGTCCGCTTACAGAAAAATACGAAGTAGAAATAGACGCCTTTAACGGCACCGATAAAAACAAATATAGCTTTAATCCCTATATTTTTAATCGTATCACCACTAACCCTTTCAAACTTGCAGAAAGAACCTACCCGGTTGACTGGGGTATGCCAGATGAACAGCGCTTTGTACTGACTGTTCACCTTCCCGATCAGTTTAAGATTGAAAATGCACCACAGGATGTGGGGGTAGCCCTGCCCAATAATGGCGGCCGGTTCATTACCAACTTTGCAACCGAAGGCAATGTGTTCACCTTTTCAAATGTGACCCAGTTTAGCAAGTCGGTTTATAGCTCCGGTGAATATCCTTATTTGAAAGAGCTTTATAACAAGATCATTCAAACCGAAAAATCAGAAATCGTATTCAGCAAGAAATAATGAAACGTTTATGTGCAGTGGCGCTGCTGCTTTTTGCAACACTAGCAAAAGCGCAGAATTATGATGTAAGCCTTATACCCAAAGATCTTTTATCCCATGCTAATTCCGTGGTACGAAATGCCGAGGAAACTGTTGAGGTAAAAGATTATGACAATGTTATAGTACATGTTAAAGAAGCCATCACCATTTTAAACAAGAATGGGGATGAAAATGCTCGGGTAGCGCTTATTCACGACAAAATCCAACTGATAAAATACGTAAAAGGCGTTGTGTACGATTCGTTTGGAAAACAAACAGGAAAATTTTCTGAGCGGGATTTTGAAGACGAAAGTTCCATGAATGATTTCTCTTTATTTGAAGATACCCGTCTAAAACATTACCGGCCCGCAGTTACAGATTACCCCTACACTATTGCCTATGAATATGAGCTTCGCTATAAACAATCGCTGTGTTTTGACACCTGGCAACCTGTAGAAAATTGGGAGGAAGCGGTTCAAAACAGCTCGTTCCAGTTTATTTGTAAACCAGACTTTAAGATCAGGTATAAAGAGACCGCTTATAATGGAACTGCGGTTATCGGCTCAACACCAAATGGCTTAAAAACCTATACATGGAAGGTTGAGAATTTAAACGCGATAAGATCAGAGCCTTTTAGCCCCTATGAGCGAACCTATTTTACCAACGTTAAAATTAGTCCGGAAAAGTTTAAATACGAGGGTCTGGACGGCACCTTTTCCAACTGGCAGGAACTAGGCAAATGGATTTATGACAAGTTGCTGGTTAACCGAGACCAGCTTCCGCCAGAAACCATTGCTTATGTTCAGGAACTCACCAAAAACATTCAGGATCCTAAACTCAAAGCAAAAAAGATCTACGAGTACATGCAATCCAAAACCCGTTATGTAAGTATACAAGTGGGTATTGGAGGTTTTCAGCCATTTTTGGCCGGCGACGTAGACCATTGGAATTATGGCGACTGTAAGGCGCTGGTAAATTATACCAAAGCCCTCCTAAAGGCTGTCAATATTGATTCTTATTACTGTGTTGTCGAAGCAGGCGATCGAAAAGTAGGCATGATACCTGATTTTGCCAGCATGAATCAGGGTGATCACATTATTTTGTGCATCCCTTTTAAAAACGATACTACCTGGGCCGAGTGCACTAACCAGAAAATGCCCTTTGGTTATTTAAGCGCTTTTACTGATGATAGATTAGTGCTAGCTTGTACACCAGAAGGCGGTAAACTATTACATACCCCTAAATACGCTTACCAGGATAACCTCCAAAACAGAAAAGGGGAATTTACCATCACGGAAACCGGGGAGCTATCCGGCGACATGAGTACTTCCTTTAAAGGTGTACAATATGAAAACGATGGAGAATTGGCCGATGAACCGCTCAAGGAACAATTAAAAAAAGTGAAATCAATTTATCCGATCAATAATATGGAAATTGATCAGTTGAAATATAAACAACTAAAAGATATACAACCCGTAGCTACGGAAAACATAAAGCTCCACGCAAGGGATTACGCCTCTACAGACAATGGTAAACTGTACTTTATGCTTAATCCGGCCAATCGCTACACTCATCCGCCACGCGAATTGCGGAACAGGATAACGGATGTGTGTATAAACCGGGGTTACACCGACGAGGATGATATCGTTTTTACACTCCCTAAAGGTTATAAGCTGGAAAAATCACCTTTAAATGTTTCGCTTAGCAAGCCGTTCGGACATTTTTCAGCAACAATGGAAATTAAGGGCGACCAATTGGTTTACCACAGAAAAATGGAAGTAATTGACGGAACATTCAGCAAGGATGCTTATGCGGATGTGGTTAGCTTTTACCAGGCAGTTGCGGATGCTGATGAGTATACGGTAGTGCTTACCAAAAGTAACTGACGATGATGATGCCGAGGACAATACCTACAATCATAATAACATAGAGCATTATTTCATTGCCAGCAAACCTTTTGTACTTTGTCCAGAAAGAGTAGTCTGCTTTTTCTTTTGCCATTGTGGGGAAATTTTTAAACGGACAAAGATACTGATAAAAAAATAACGGTTTCGCGCCTGCGGAACCGTTATTACATCTAATAGCTTAGGCGGCTCGTTGCCTATTTCTTCAGCTATTCTTCCACGAAATGGAACAGCCTATAGCCTTAGTAAATGTAACAGGTGGCTTTTTGCCCTGTAGCAAGGCGTTTACCGCATTTTCAACGTATTTGGTTTTGTTGGGGTTTTGATCCTGCGTATCATCATCAATAGCCCCAACGTATTCTACAATATTTCCGTGGGCAGTTTTTTGCAGCACATATACATGCGGTGTTGCCCTTGCCCCATAAGTACGGCTAATCTCCTGGGTCTCATCAATGAGGTACGGAAAGGTATAATGTCTTTCCGCTGCGCGTTTCTGCATGTTCTTATAAGAGTCACGAGGTTGCTGTAATGGGTCATTGGGGCTAATTGCAATTACAGGGTATCCCTTCGGCCTGAATTCTTTATCCAGCGCCATGATCCGCTTTTCATAAGCCTGGGCCACCGGACAATGATTGCACGTAAATATGACGATATAACCCTTTACGTCTTTATAATCAGCCAGCGATACATATCTGCCATCAATATTCTTCAATTTAAAATCCATTGCCTTATCACCGGGTTTATACCCATCGTTGGTCGCTTTAAAAGCAGTACCAGCTACCGTAATCAATAATAATACAATCAACTTTTTCATGGTATTGCTTATTTATTGGTTTGATATAACTTCTCCAGTTCCTGGTAATTAAGCTCACCCTCGTGAAATTGGCGGATACTGCGCCGGGCATTGGCAATTAAAGTTGCGGGCAGAGCGCCGCTCCAATCTTTGTCCACGCCGTCAATAAACTCCTGATCGCCTTTGCGCGAGGCGAATAGAAACTGTGATTTATAACGATGCTTTTTTACGAAGGGAATCACTGCCGATTGCAGCTTGTTCTGAAAATCCATGCTTACGAGCAGCACTTTTACCGGCTGATGCAGATGAGCCAACTGAAACCGCTCAAAACCGCCAAGTTCGCCCACACAAGGGCCGCACCACGTTGCCCAAAAATTGACAATGTAAACGGTGTCCTTATTGCTAATGCGATTTTGGAGTTGCTGAAATGTTACGCGCCTTACCTAGCCCAGAGCGGCACAGGTACAAAAGAAGGTAAATGCACAGAAGGATAAAACTTTAAACTTCATGTGCTAAGATAACAATTGAGCAGAGCTTTTGAAATCAGTTTGTGGAAAAGTCGCCCCCGGTAAGTACAGAACCGGCTCTTGAGAAATACTTATACATGGATGGATCGCGCAGCCGTACAATGATCACCCCACGTCGCGAACTGGCATGAACAATGTAGCCATTTTGAAGGTATACCCCTACGTGGCTGAACTTTTTACCATCGAAATCAAAAAACACCAGGTCCCCCTCCTGTAACTGATCCTCGTACTTGCGCTTAATCACCTGCACCTGCTGGCTGGTCATACGCGGAAGATTGACGCCATAAACCTGTTGCTCCAGCAAATATGCCAGACCCGAACAATCAACACCGTTCCTATCAAGTCCGCCAAAACGGTATGGCGTGCCCCACCACATTTCGATAAAGTTATAAAGCCGGCCATTCTGAATGTCACTGCTGTTAACCCCCATCATTTCTGAATATTTATCAGCAATGAAAGCTTGCGGTTTAACCAATTCGCCAGGCTCACCCTTAAGCACGGCCCTCTTAGATTTACAGGAAACAATTACCAGCGATACCGCAAATATCAACAACACTAAGCGGGGTACACGTTTCAGCATCATACAGGAGATTTTAAATTAATCAAGGGTTAAGTTATCTGCTTTAATTTTCATTCGCCACCAAAAGATATAAACATATCAACACCCCCCTAACCCCCTGAAGGGGGAACTTCAGTTTTTAGTATTGGTTATTGGGCTATTGGGTTATTGAGTTATTAAATCTTATTTCATCTAAAATCTACTCGTTCAAACTTGCACATCTGCATATCAGTTCCCCCTTCAGGGGGTTAGGGGGGTTACCCTTTAATCAGCCTCTGTATCTCATCCAGCTTCATCAAGGCCTCTACCGGCGTAAGGGTGTTCACATCGAGGTTATTCAGCGTATCCCGAATTTTGACCAGGATCGGGTCATCTATCGAGAACATTTGTAGCTGAAATGCCTGCTTTTGTACCTTTTTGATACTTTCCTTGATATGCTCCCCTCCTGTTCGTTCTGCCTCTAACTTTTTAAGGATCTCGTTGGCGCGGCCAAGCACTTTTGGCGGCATTCCGGCCAACTTGGCTACGTGAATACCGAAACTGTGCTCACTGCCTCCCGGAACCAGTTTGCGTAAAAAGATGATCTGATGGCCCACCTCTTTTACGGTAACGTTGAAGTTCTTGATACGCGAAAATGAGTTGCTTAGCTCATTCAATTCGTGGTAGTGGGTGGCAAATAAGGTTTTGGCTTTGGCTGCCGGGTGGTTATGCAAATACTCGGCAATGGCCCAGGCAATGGAAATACCGTCGTAAGTTGAAGTCCCACGGCCGATCTCATCGAGCAGGATCAGGCTGCGGTCCGAAAGGTTATTGAGGATACTGGCCGTCTCGTTCATCTCCACCATAAAGGTAGATTCGCCCGACGACAGGTTGTCCGACGCTCCTACCCGTGTAAATATCTTATCGACCAGGCCAATCGAAGCTTCCTTAGCTGGCACAAAGCACCCCATTTGCGCCATCAACACAATAAGTCCGGTTTGCCGCAGCAGGGCCGACTTACCCGCCATGTTGGGGCCGGTAATGATAATGATCTGCTGGCTCTCCGAATCCAGGAACACATCATTGGTGATATAGCTTTCGCCCGGTGGCAGTGTCTTTTCAATTACCGGGTGGCGGCCGCCTTTTATATCGATAACCCGGCTCTCATTGATCTCGGGTTTTACATAGTAGTTCTTGATAGATACCGTCGCAAAGTTAAGCAACACATCTAACCGGGCTATCAATTGCGCATTGAGCTGCACCGGTTTAATATATTCGGCCAGTGCATAAAGCAAATCGTTATATAACTGGCTTTCCAGCGCAAATATCTTTTCTTCGGCGCCTAATATCTGCTCTTCGTACTCTTTTAGCTCCGGCGTAATGTAACGCTCGGCATTAACTAAGGTTTGCTTGCGGATCCAGTCGGCTGGCACTTTATCGCGGTGTGCGTGTGTTACCTCCAGGTAATAGCCAAACACATTATTAAAAGCAACCTTTAGCGAAGGTATGCCGGTAGTTTCGGCTTCCCGTTTTTGGATTTCGAGCAGATAGCCCTTGCCTCCATATGCTATCTTACGCAGGCGGTCCAGTTCTTCGCTCACGCCTTCGGCAATAACGCTGCCTTTAGACAACATAGCAGGTGGCTCGGGATGCAGCTCCTTGCCTATCTTTTCGCTTATCGGCGAACATGGGTTAAGTTGCGCACCAATAGCCTGTAGCGGCGCATTTCCAGCGGTATCGCTCAGGCGTTTAATATGTTCAATAGCAAGGAGAGCCTTGCGCAACTGGCAAACCTCGCGCGGATTGGCCTTTTGCAAACCGATCTTGGAGATTAGTCGCTCAAGATCCCCTACCTGCCGAATGCAGTTTTGCAGTTCCTCGCGCAGCTCTTCGTGTTTAATGAGATACTCAACCACACCAAGGCGATCATTAATGGGTTTGATCTCCTTTAACGGCATTACTATCCAGCGGCGCAGCAAACGGGCACCCATGGGCGAGCAACAATGATCAAGCACCTCTACCAGTGTACGCGCATTTTCATTGGCCGAACCTACTAACTCCAAATTGCGGATGCTGAAACGGTCGAGCCACAAATAACGATCTTCCTCTATGCGGCTGATGCCGGAGATATGCTGTAGATTACGGTGTTCCGTTTCATTTAGATAATGCAGCGCCACACCCGCCGCCACAATACCTAAGTTTAAGCGTTCAATGCCGAAACCCTTGAGCGACTTTACGCCGAAATGTTTCAGCAGCGCTTCCTGGGCATAATCGCCGCTGTAGGGCCATTCGTCCAGCGTGTAGGTGTAATATCGATTGCCAAAGGTTTCGTTAAACTCCTGGTTGCGGCTTTTGGGAAAGATCACTTCGCTGGGACTAAAACTTTGCAGCAACTTGTCGATATAATCCAGATTGCCCTGAGCGGTCATGAACTCTCCGGTTGAAATATCGATAAGCGCAATACCAACAATGTTCTTTTCAAAATAAAGCGAAGCGAGGTAGTTATTGCTTTTCTGATGAAGAATATTATCGTTAACCGCTACTCCTGGTGTTACCAGCTCGGTTACGCCGCGTTTAACGATGGTTTTAGTGGTTTTAGGATCCTCCAGTTGATCGCATATAGCAACACGCTGGCCGGCGCGTACCAGTTTGGGCAGGTAAGTTTCCAGCGAGTGATGCGGGAAACCCGCCAGCTCAATATGCGTTGCCGAACCGTTTGCCCTTTTGGTAAGCACAATACCGAGTATCTGCGCCGCCTTAACGGCGTCCTCGCCAAAGGTTTCATAAAAATCTCCTACACGAAATAGCAGCAACGCTCCCGGGTATTTGCCCTTGATCTGGTTGTACTGCTGCATTAATGGCGTCTCTTTGGTGGCGCTCTTTCCCAACGGTTTCTCCTTTTTCTATAATCGGGTAAATTTAGCGCGATTGATGGTTTTTTAAGGGTATTGTGGAAAAATTGGTGGATGTGGAAAGGTTGGACCGCTGATTATGCTGATTCCTCTGATAATGCTGATTTTTAGTTATGAGAAGTCGTTTTTAATTATTGTGATTTGCTGATTTACTCAATAACCTAATAACTCAGTAATTAAATACCCCCTTTCCGTAGAAAGGGGGAGTATTAATATTCCCTTTGCAGGGGTTGGGGATTAGGGGGCTAAAAGATAGGCACAAGTCCGCACCTTTGAGGAGCTGATACTTGTGCCCTGATTGATTTAATTGATAAGCGGCTTGGAATTTAATATAGGACCGGTCTAAAATCTATTTCGAAGTCTTGAAGGTTATCAACCTCTACTCCGTATAAGTTTGTGCGTCAATAAGAAATAACAGGTATCCCGTTAATGCCATGGGTAGGATAACTCTGATTTTCAAAAATGAGATTTTTAGGTTTGAGCTAAAAATACGTCGTCTTCAAATTGCTTTTCTATACGATATTTACTAAAAATCACAATATATTATCCAGTTTGTTATTAAGATATTACAAACGCCCCCCACCACTGCCGAAAGTGTCGACACTTGTGGCAAACAGTGAGCGTCTTCGCTTATTTTATAAACATGGAACCTTATGTATTAAAATTTAAGCGGGGATGCTTAAATCATCTACTACAAGTGACACTTGCGGTAGCGAGGGATAACACCGCGATGGCGACGTTATTGGTTGTCACAGGCGGTTCGGTTATATCCCAACAATAGCAATAGTTTAATTTTTGTCTTCAAGCGGGATTTCTCCTTCCCACATTACCACTCCATCTTTTCGATTCAAAGCCATTGTAGTCGAAACCCTTATCGGCCTCCCATAATATTTGTGGGGCTCCCATGGACCCACGGATGTTAGTAACCTGGTCACTTGATCATTTAGAAAAGGCAGAGGCACTCCGATAATAGTGGTAACGTTAACGTTAGAAACGCTGCCGTCCGCTTCAATAATAAATGATCCAATAACCAACCAGCGAAACCGTTTTCCGGTGCGGGTATCGATCAATTTTGAGCCAGCGATTTTGCTCATTCCCTCTCCCAAGCCATTTTTGCACGAGAAATGCTTGTTAACTTCATTAAAAGTATAAAAGTTACCTTTTTTATCTACACTTGTTCCCTTAATAACCTTACCCATCGTATAGGTGTAGGTATATTTTATCGCATAGTAGTCATTTGAAATGCCGGTCCAATCGCCATCCATTAAGCCATCTTTTACAGTTCCCTCCAGCATTACACAAGACATGTCAGGACTGTAATTGATCCAGTGTCCATTACCATTGTGGGCAATCATATTTCCCTTTTCATCATAACAATCCTCAAGTAACGGAGAGTGATTAACAAAATTGATTGCACAATAAATTTGACCATTGGGATAATAGCTAACACTCGGCCCTTCGCGCCGTCCTGCTTTGTAATTTGTAATGTTTTTCCTTTTTCCGTCGGGATAAAAACTTATCCCGTTACCTTCCAAAAGAACCGTTCTCGGGCTATCAATTTGATCAGGAAGAGATTTACCTATAAACCGGCAAACACCATTTTTATAAAATTCCTTTACGTTATACAAATGTAAATCACTTGAATCCGGAGGATAGACAATTTGATAGAAATCAGCCGCATCAAGATTTGAGACAAGCATTTGATCTAAACCAAGCGGCATCGTCTTATAATAACGAATCGTTGTATCGCCCATTTGTGCTTGACACGTGGTTTTAAACAACAGAAAAATGATTAGGAGGATAAGGTTTTTTTGCATCTGAATAAAATACAGTCGAAATTAAATATTTCGCCTAAAATTAACGGCGCTAATTTTTAAAACTTCATATGGTACAGCTTATCACTTACCTAACTGCTCGTTTTTTACAATTATCTTTTTAATCCTGATCTAATATGTTAAAAAGTGTAAAATATTGGATTTAAAAGTGCAAAAGGATTTATTTTTACTAAAATTGCCCCATGAAGAAATTTATACTATTTGTTGTTTCAGGCGTATTTCTATTTTCGGCATGTAAAAAGGACAGCACAAGTGTAACTACCACTACAGATTCAAACCAAACTCTGCAAGCTTATATAAATGGTTCTATCTGGACACCCGATACTTTAAGTGCGTCTATCACTTATAGCTCTTCAAATCACACCAAAGTATTTGAATTTGGCGGACAAAAAAGCCAGAAAAAAATCGACGTTCTGCTTACGCAATCAGCAAGTAGTAATAACCAGAGCTTTGGTTTAGGCACTTACAGCACTGTAGTGGCCAATTACTATGCGCAACAGAAAGACAATAACGGCAACTATGTTTTTGTACAGGATGGTACCACTCCTGCTGGTTCTGCCTCTGTAACCATTACTGCTATTGACACCGTAAAGAAGACCATCACCGGTACATTTGGTTTTACAGCTACCAAAAACAATTACGATAACAATGGCAACGTAGTTTCTATCGATATTAATTCGGCAACTTCAGGCGTATTTAACTCACTGCCTTACACTTTCATTAAACAGTAAGATAGTTTAAAACAGCAACCTGTTGCTTAACGCACCGAACGGGCATCGGATATATCACTGGGATATCCGATGCATCGGCTCGCTTTCTTGTAATAACCGTTCTAACGCCCTATATCACTATTCCAGCCGAAAAAAACAGGAACGGCCCCGCCCTTGCAGCGGAGCCATTCCTCTAACCCAAAACTATTACTATGCTACTATCTAAAACGTCAGGCTGCGTAGTAAAATCCCTATCAAATCGGTGCCAAACCAACCGCTAATTTTGCAAAAGGCTCTTTTTGATACCTTATATCAGGTCTTTCTTTGATTGGTATAGGTATCACGTTTTTATTTTAAAAAAAGTTGCCCTGCTCATTTAAAAAAAGTAACATTACCCATCTAGCTTCGTATAAAGGTTTATGATGACATTATTAATTATATTATCGCTTAGCTGCTTTTGCATTTTTATGCACATGACCGTTAAATCAGTTTACGATCCTGCAGAAAGAAAACAACACAATCCAGGTTATGTAGTTCAGAAATCATACTACAGAAACACCCGTCACTGTGTGGTGAAGAAAATGTATGACGACCGCGCTGGCCGGTAACAAACAAACCGATAAATTATGGGGTAGTTAGTATAATGCAGACGCTATATTTGCACTAAAACAACTATGCGCCAGACTGTACGAACCCTGCTGTTGGTTATTATTGCCGCTGCTGCGTCAACGCAACTGAGGGCACAAACTTCCGCCCATACCCCTGCAGCTCCGGGAGCTGATATACCATGGTCAGCCCAGGATCTGATTGAACCATCTACGCTTGCCGCCCGGTTAAACGGCCATGAGCGTAACCTGCCCATCATTCTCAATATAGGTGCGGTAGAAGACATTAAAGGAGCTTATCATATCGGGCCGGTAAACAAGCCCGAGAATCTTGCGGGATTGCGATCTTACAGCAAATCATTGCCAACCAACACACCGGTTATAATTTATTGCGGCTGCTGCCCATTTGCCCATTGTCCTAACATCCGGCCGGCCTACCTACAATTGAAAAAGCTTGGCTTTACACATGTTATGGTCCTCAACCTTCCGGTTAATCTAAAAACCAACTGGATAGCCAAAAATTACCCGCTTGCCCCCGGCAAATAGCTGTGGACAACAAGACGCTGCCATCATTGAATATTATTTTAGGTATTAAACAGTAGTTGGATTTAACTACTCGAAAACGCTACGATGAACATTTTCATCGGCATTTTGGATAATGGATCTGATCACCTCATCCAGTTCGCGTGCGGAAATATCCAGATAAGCAAGCATTTCCTGATTTGCACCTTCACCTGCTTCCTCAATGATCAGACTGGTAAGACCCAATATCCGCGACAACGGCGCTCTTACTACGTGCGATTGCATGTAAGCAATTTCCCTTAATTTGATATTCTGCCGTTCGATGGCGTCCAAATGTAAGATCTGCTGCGTAATGTCCCTGGCGATCACCAGACGCGCATTTTTCCCCTTAAATGGCAGGTTACTTTGCCTGGCTTCTACATAAAACAACTCGCCGTCTTTGCGGCGGTGCTGCCGGATGTTAAGGGCAGACGCATTAATGGGTATATCGCTTTTTAAGATTTGCAACAGGGAATCAATGTCAACGTCAACCCTGATATCCTCCATTGACATGCTCAGAAATTCGTCTTTTGAATAACCGTATTTTTTTACGGCCGCTATATTGGCCTGCAAAATCTGCTGGGTATCATTGTCAAATATCCACATCGGCACCGGATTGTAGTAAAACAAGCTCCGGTAATGCGCCTCAGATTCTTCCAATTGTTTATTGCGGGCAATCTTCTCATTTGTTTCCTGCTGCAGCGCTTTCAAAAGTTTTACTTCTTCCAGAATAGTACTTTCGAGTCGCGAGATCACCAGTCGGTTAATAACCACTGAAAGCAGATTGAGGAACAAAAAGTTACAGGAACAAGCTATCCACATCGAGAAACTGTATTTGTCAATGAGTGGGGAATGGAATGGTTTGAAATAAATAATGGCTGCAAATCCAGCATATATCAGCACATTAATGCAGATGGTGTAGTAAGCTATCTTAACCGGATATAATTGCGTAATAAAAACAGACAGGCCAAGTAAATAAATACTGCCAATGCCAAAGGAGCCCAAACCGTTAGTCATGATAATAGCCATAGCGTAGATCATGACGACTACATAGGCTATCCTGAAATTTAAACTTGTCCACTTATTAATGGCTACCACAGTAATAGTGCCTATAAAAAAGAGATCAACAGGTATTACAAAATAATATCCATTCTGCAATGAAATGATGATACTCGGAATGATAGCGATTAAACTTAAGGGGATCGCATAAATCAGCGAATTAATAAAAAGCTTCTCTCGCCAGTAAATTTTTTCGGTAATGGAATAAGGCGTTGCCGCCTGTAGAGCATCTTCAACAAAATTCTTATATACAAACCAAGCTTTTTTTATATAAAAAGCTATATTCTTCAAATACATCCTCAGTTTTATTCAGGTTTACAGCAATGGCTATAATGACTATTGGTTTTGTAGGTTAAAAGTTTAAAGATAAAATTTTATTTATTGCAATAAAATTTTTACAAAAAAAAGGTTGGGGTAGGGTTAGAAGGAAGTTAAAGTAGTTAGAAGGGTTAGAAAGGTTAAAAGGGTTAAAAAAGCACATTAACTTTACTACTTCTGACCTCTTTAACTATTTTAACCTTTTTAACTTACTATAACCTCTCTAACTTACTTTAACTGTCGGCGATGGATATATAAGGGTACCAGCAGAATAATAAGTGTGGTACAAGAGATAAGGGTAAAGAAAGCCAGTTGGTGAAAACTGTAGTCGGTTACACCGCTGCTAAAGTGGGTTTTGATCTGGGACCCGGATATGATAGCACCAATATAGCCGAAGGTTCGGTATAAACCGGCAGAAACGCCCTTTTGCGCCAAGGGCGATTCAGCGTTCATTAATGCCTGGTTAGCAATGAGATTTATTCCCTCTGCCATACCCATTAGCAGGGTAAACAGAAAAATAAAGTATACCGGTGTTTGTTGATGCAGCAATAGTAAACCGGCGCAGGCAGCAATCATCACGCCCACACCCAATAAATTCTGTTTGAAAAGATTGGTGCTTTTTGCAATGAGCAAACCGATAGCCGCCGACATGATGGAATTGGGGATCATCAGTAAGCCAGTTTGGGCTGGTGCAAAGCGCTTCACCCCTTCCAACCATTGAGGCATGGCGTAAAGCATAACGTATAGCACAAAGTTAGTAGCCATAGTACGCACGTAAACCAGCGTAAGAGAGAGGTTTTGCTTGAGCATCCGTACATCAACAAAAGGTGTTTGTTGCCCTAATTCCCCCCCAATAAGTAGCAGAAACAATGTCAGTAGTATAGCCACGTGAGGTATGGAAAAGCTGTGGCTTGTAAGCGAAAACATCAGAAACAATAAGAACAGGCTAAAAAGCACTATGCCTGTCACATCAAGCTCTTTAAATAAAGAACCCTTGTTTCTCACGCCTGAAGGAGGATAGTCAGGGATGGCTCTGCTTAGCACCATGGCCACTATTACCCATGGAATGTTGATCAGGAAAATACCTTTCCAACCGAACATTTGTGTAAGTAGTCCGCCCAGCACAGGCCCTAGCACCATACTTAGCTGGCCCGATAAAGCCAGTATTCCTAATACGCGCCCCGGGACGACCCGCCCCTCCTCAGCATAGTATTTATTGACCAGCGCCATAGCTGACGGATAAGCCGCCGAGGTACCGAGTCCCAGCAATACGCGCGAAACTATCAGCCAGTCAAAGGCCGGTGCAAAAACACCTACAAGGGCGGCAATAAGCACCAGCACAAAGGCCAGAAAATTGATCTTTTTGGGGCTGTAAATATCAGCCAGCCTCCCCATAAGTGGCTGGGCTATAGTAGAGGTGATGTAAAGCGAGGTAATAAGAATGGCCCCGTCACTGATACTTTGCCCAAATGAATGGCAGATGGTAAGCAGTGCCGTGGCCAACATGGTCGAGTTCAGCGGATTCATCATGGTGCCCAAAACAAGGGGCACCATAAACCTGTACGGTATTTCTTCCGCTTTACGATCAGCCATTATTACCGTATTTCGTTCAGTTTTTTGATGATGTTTTCGGTGCTGTCAATCTCCCCTATTCGCGGAAAAATATTTTTCAGGCTATGCTCATGGGCATCGGCATGTAAATCGGTCATTGCATCTTCGGCAAACGTGATGTTATAGCCCCGTTCGCTGGCAGCGCGCGCGGTGCCTTCAACACCAATACTTGTGGATATACCTGCAAGTATAATACCGGTTACGCCTAATCCCTTCAGTGTCTCATCAAGGGTGGTATTATAAAAGGCGTTCCAGCCGGTCTTGGTGATCCTCACATCGTTTTCCAGTACTTCAATTTCTGGTACAATATCAAAAAAGCCGTTTTGCTCCATCTGCGCCTTAGCTTGCTTAATGGCTTCTGCGTCTTTGGGTAAGCCAGAAGATTGTGTTCTGACGAGCGTCCACGGTGCGCCAAGCGGATAAACATTTACCACAACTACGGGGAAGCCAGCGGCACGACAGGCTTTAAGCAGATCGGCTGATTTAGCGATAATACTTGTTGCCGGGTGGGCGGTAGGCATGCCTGCAATGCCTTTTTGCAGATCAATTAATACAAGGGCGGTTTGGGGATCGATGGCTGTAATCATGTTAGTTAATCTGTTAAGGTTGATGATTTGTTTTGGGTTAAATAGATTTATTTAAAGTTGGAAAGCTTGTTCAGAATATTCACGGTCTCCTGCAACACGTTAATCTCGCCCTCGGTAAGAACAGTATCAATGGCTCCGGCCAGCCAATCGGATCGTTCATACCGACACTGCTCAACCATTTCCTTTCCTTGCGGAGTGAGCGATATGGCAACCTTCCTTTTATCGTTTTGATCAGGTACTTTACTGATGAATTTAAGCTCTGCCAGACGGTTAAGCACCTGCGACATCGACTGATTTTTGATTTTGGCCAGATCAGCCAATTGCAAAGGATATAGCGTTTGATGTTGATACAGGCACGACATGGTAGTCATGTCTGTAATGGAAAGACTTTGCGCAGAAGGCATTTGCTTGCGCAACCGCTTATGCAGTCCGGATACTGCGAGTGTAAGTGATGAAGCTAGTTCAATTGTTTCCATTTATAAGGTAAACTAATAAGCTTACCTTATAAAATTAGAGATAATATTGAAGATGGAAAACTTGCCTAGCGATAAACTGTAACAAAATGAGCAAAGGACGCTCTAACAGGCATAATCATTAAAAAACAATGGATAATACATTAATTACTACCAGCACATCTTTAGAAGGCTACCGTATTGTAAAACATTTAGGCATTATCAGAGGCATCACTGTAAGGAGCCGCAGTGCGATTGGCAATATCGCCGGCGGACTACAATCTTTATTTGGCGGCCGTTTGTCAGTATACGTAGAACTTTGCGAAAAGGCGCGCGAAGAAGCTTACCAGCTTATGATTCAGCATGCACAGGCTATCGGCGCCAACGCCGTGATCAACATGCGTTATGATGCCAATGAGGTAATGCAGGGTATTACCGAAGTGCTTGCTTATGGCACCGCTGTAGTAGTAGAAAAAATATAGCTATTGTTTGCTAAAGACCACCTTAACGTCGATTTCCATATTATAGCCCTGTACACTTTGATTAGCCATCACAAACTGCCAGGTCATTGAAGTTGATGTCATGCTTAAAATCTGAACGGGCGTGCCCGCGCTAATATCTAAAAACTCAGCGTCGAAATTAATATAGTTTTTGCCCGATGATGTTGAGGTAGTATAGTTGGCAGGGATACTGTTTATCCCGGAAAATGCATCAAAGTAAGTAGCTGTTTTAGCGTTATCATCCAAAGTAATACTGGGGTAGAGACTCATGCTTGGATCAGGAGTATTTTGCGTTGTGCCAGATACAGTCATAATATCCGTCATCGACGTTATTTTCCAGGTGCCACTAAGGCCACTGTTACTGGTGCTGGTCCCGCTGCCAGAACCCGTTGTTGTACCACTTCCGCTACCTGTACTGCCCCCTGTGCTGGTTCCACTACCAGAGCCCGAAGTGCTGCCTGAGCCTGTAGTATTACCCGTTCCGCTGCCGGTTGTGCTGCCGTTACTTCCGGTGCCGGAGGTGGTTCCTGTGGTGCCGCCACTTGTTTTAGGTGCGGTATCGACATAACCTGGCTGCCCGGGATAAATTACCGGATCAAGCTTACATGACGCAACAAAAACAGCAAGGCTAAAAAATAGGATCGGAGTAAATCTAACTTTCATGCAATAAAGCGTTGGCGCTACTAAATTAATATTTAATTGCAAACTGCCCGCCAAAGAAGACTAAAATTTTCTATCTCAAGCTTTTTAACATTCCTAAAAACTATTTAAAAGTCAGCAAGTTTAACTATAAAACAAGTTAAAATAATAAAATTAACTGTTATGAAAAAGACAAGTTTGATCATTATGGGCATCATGGCTTCATGTGCGGTTGACTTTGCAGTAGCCCGTCATGTAAACCATGTTTCACCGGGGCCTATACTTACTGCGGTAAGAGATACGGTTCCACGCACAAGACACACCAAACGCGCAAAACCAACTATCCCTACTCCTACCAATCCATCCGAGCCAGTACCATCACCAACGCCTGCCAATCCTACCACACCTACTACTCCTAATCCAAACACGCCGGTACCTAATAATCCTAACGTTCCGCCTACTATGCCTAACAATCCGCGCCCAAGTACACCAACAACACCTACCCCTACTACGCCAACACCTACTACGCCTACCAGCCCAACCACACCTCCCAAATCATAACGAGCCGACAAACAGATATTATCAAAGATCCCGGCAATTTTTGTCCGGGATCTTTTGCTTAGTTTAATTCTAATCGGCCTGCAAAACACAGAAAACACGTTTCTTTCGAGCATACTGGCTCTTTTGAAGTACGCGATCGGTATAAAAAATGTTTTTTACGACAAAAAAACACTTTTAATGCTATACTAATTTTTTTTTCTATCTTGCGACCTTTAATTTATTTTTATAATGCAAGAAGGAACCGTAAAATTTTTCAATGAGACCAAAGGTTTTGGTTTCATCACGGCTGATGATGCAACAGACATCTTCGTTCACACGTCAGGACTGATCGACAAGATTCAGCAAAATGACCGCGTAGAGTTTGAGGTAGCTCAAGGTCGTAAAGGCTTAAACGCAGTAAACGTAAAAGTTATATCTTAATATAATATTACTTATTTACTATTCTATTAAAAGCATCCGTCCTATACAGGCGGATGCTTTTGTTTTACCGGTAACTTGTATTGATATAAATTTGCTGTAAATTTTATATCTTGCATTTTCCATCTGTTTGATATAGTGACATTCCACGATTTTAAATTTAACGAGCACCTTACAGAAGGTATTGAAAGCATGGGGTATAACGAGCCTACCCCTATCCAACAGCTAACTATACCTCTTATACTTGACGGCAAAGATCTGATAGCCTGCGCTCAAACAGGTACGGGCAAAACAGCCTCCTACCTGCTCCCGGTTATTAATATGATTGGTAAACATGATACCGGTCATCAAATTACGGCTTTAATTTTGGTACCAACGCGTGAGCTGGCACAGCAAATAGACCAGAACTGCGAGGGACTGGCTTATTTTACAGGCATTAGTTCTGCGGCCGTTTTTGGTGGCGGCGATGGCTCCGTATATGAGCAACAGCGCAGGGCCATTCAAAACAACGTTGATATTATCATTGCCACACCTGGCCGCCTTATAGCTCACTTGCAATCTGGCTTGCTTAAATTTAAGCATCTCAAATACCTGGTGCTGGATGAAGCCGACCGCATGCTCGACATGGGTTTCCAGGATGATATTATGAAGATTGTAAGCCATCTTCCGTCTAAACGGCAAACGATTATGTTCTCCGCTACCATGCCTGATCGTATCCGTAAGCTGGCCAAAACTATTCTGCATCATCCGGAACAGGTTAATATAGCCATTTCACAACCGGCCAGCGGTATTGATCAGCAGATTTACCGGGTGTTTGATCCGCAGAAAACGCCGCTGCTCAAACTGTTGCTAAAGGATAAGAACTATACCAGTACCATCATATTTGCATCAACTAAAGTTAAGGTAAAGGAGCTGGCGCGAGAACTGAAAGCTGCGAAAATGCATGTAAAGGAGTTCCACTCAGATCATGAGCAAAGCGAACGGGAATCTATTCTGCTTGATTTTAAAAACCGCAAGCTGCCGGTTATCATTGGCACCGATGCTCTCTCGAGGGGTATTGATATTGAAGGTATAGACCTGGTTGTAAACTACGATGTCCCCCCGGACCCGGAAGATTATATCCACCGAATAGGCCGTACGGCACGAGCCGCCACCACAGGCACCGCCATTACCCTGGTTAACGAACGCGACGAACGCCGCCTAAAACGGATTGAACAGCTTATTGGTCGCCCCATTGAGGCCAAACCGCTACCCGAAGAACTCGGCGAAGCACCTGTACCAAAGACAACAGATCAAAAACACAGGTCCAAACAGCCGCGGGATAAACAGCCGCGGGATAAACAGAAGAACTTTAAACGCCGCAACTTCAGGAAAAAGAAAGGGAATGAGAAAAGTGGAGATTAGTGATTAGTGAATTGGAAATTAGAGGTTAGTTAATTAGAGACGGGAGATTAGTGATTAGTTGATTGGTTAATTAGAGATTAGTTAGTCAGCTATTGCTTCTCTTGGATAACTAACCTCCAAACAACTAATCTCTAACTCACTAATCTCTAACCTCTAATCCTCACTCCTTTCGGATAATTTTATTGCTTACAACAATCTCGTTCATCATACCGGAGCCGTTTTTGGCCATGGCATAGCGCGGATCAGCGCTTGCAGGTTGCGAAAGCTTAGCAATATCTTCGTTGGTAACCCCAAGCTCTCTGATAAGATCGTTGATCTCTTTCAAGTGGGCGTTAAATATTTTCACTTTGGAGTTGTAGGCATCGATACCGGCATTCTTGTTGGTTAACTGCGCCTGCTTTGAAGTATCCGGCACGGCATAGGCATATGGCTGCAGGTTGTTTACCGTTGTGATGATAGGTGTGAGCGTAAAAGTAGTGTCTTTGTCGCCTAATTTAATCAGCGTTAAACGGTTTGGATCAGGATTATAATCAACAAGGTTTTTATACTCTCCAATAATGGCCAATTGAGTTTGGTGCTGCTGGGCATAGGCATCTGCTCTGATACGATTTTTAACGCTGTTTTTAAAACCGTTATAAAGCAGATTGGTAAAATCAAAAGCCTTGGTTCGCAATACCGCATTCTGCACCGAGTAGTAATTGCTCATTATCCTGTTCTTGGTATAAATAAGGCCAAGATTGGAACTCAACAATTGGAAACCCGGCGTTCCCGCTGCCATAGACAAATCTGTCTCGTTGCCGAAATTGTAAAACTGACGGCCGAATATTTCAAGATCGTCTATCCGTTCGTACGACGAGAGGAAATACAACCGATAACGCGGAAACTCCTCATCGGGGTTATCTATTTGTGCATAACAGTTCTGGATAAAATCCTGTACGGATCGGTCATTAAATATCTGGTATATATTGGCATTGGTACTCGGTTTCCAACGTATGAGCGACAGCCTGCCTTTAAACTGCAATTCGGCGGTATTATTTACACCTAATGAATCAAACAATTTGGCAACAAAATAAGCTACCTGAGCGCCAGCTTGCGCATGGTGGCTGGTATTAACCAGGTCATAAAGGCTATCCTGTATAGTAAGGTAATTTTCACTATTGTTCCAGAACGATGGCTCCAGCGGCGGCAACAATAAGCGATTGGTTTTGGTATCAACAAAAATAAAAGTACCAAGCGGATATACGTTCTGAAAATTGTTTTCGAGCAATGACAGGCTGCTCATGGACGTTGAATCCATCTTTAACAGAAAGTTGAGCACCTTATTGTGTTCGAGTTTCAGGCTCAGGCCCTCTAATGATTCAAAGTTGGCGCTTTCCTTTACCGGGAAAACAATAGGAATGGAAATTACCTTACCCTTTAAAGCAGTGAGATAACCGAAATCCTTTTTTACCACGATGGAAATTTCATCTTCTACATCCTGACCGTAAAATGCGATGGTGTCACCTTTTCCCACCGATATATCATCCATCCGCTCCTCATCAGATTTCAGATTAAACAAAGACCGCACCTTAAAGCTTCCTGATTTTTTCGTGAGCTTATAATAGATCTTTAAGTTCTTTGGCGAGGTATTACGTACCCTGAATTTAAAGCTTTCGCCATAGACCAATGCCGGCAGGCAGATTAAGAAAAACAACGATAAGCGAAAGAAAAATTTAAGGGTGTACCCGAAGTTGATTGATGAAGAGACTTTAAGACCAGGTTTTGAAGCGGACTCAGCTGTAGTATACATAAGTATCATATTATATAACTGCAATCATTGCAGGGCGAAAATACATTTTGCCTTATTGAGCAACAAGCCACGGCTTAGATTGATTGCACAGATTTAACGAAATGACGGTGTTTTTATTCTGATAAATACACCAGGAGCAGTTGGTGTTCATCAAAACTTCATGAAGCTGGCCGTAACGTTAGCAAAGGCTGATCACGTTATTGTTTGATTGGGTTACCTCGCGCAGCCATTTGATGCCATCTTCTTTATTATTGAACGTGCGCACAACAATCTCGTTAGGTAAAATATCAACTGTATGATCGGTGGCCATTTTACTGAAGGTACTGGGCGAGTAGATCCAGGCGAAATACGTTAAGCCGGTTTGCTTTAACAGGGGCACAAAATCATTAGCTATCCATTCGGTGGCGTTTTCCCAACTGCCCATCAGGTGGGTATTATCGTTTAACAGGGCTGTACATTTATGCCTCTTAATCGCTTCGAGCAATTTCAAACCTCCGGCTTTGACTGTGTGAAAGCTATGGAACCCATACCAGTTGGCGCATAGATAATTGCCAATACCGTTGTATGTCAGATCGAGTCCAAGCTGATTAGTCATGTAGTAACCTTCACGACCCGCCTTTAGGGCCGACAGGTTGGATAATGGAAATCTCACAAAAAAAGTTGAACCCTTTTTTGCCCGGCTTTCAACCCATATATTGCCGTTGTGCCTTGTTACAATATCATTTACCTTGAGCAGACTGGTCTCCAGCTTGCGTTTGCTAAGATTAAGAAAAAGGTTATACAACTCAGCTTCGGTCATTCCGCAGCCATAATCGCGCACGGAAAGCACAACATTATTGTTAATAACATCGATATTTACAACTACCCTGGCGCCCTCTGCCGAAAAACGTACGGCATTGTCCACAAGCGTTTCAAGCACAAACCTTACAGAGTCTTTGTTGCCAAAATAAACAACATCCTCCTTTCCCTTTAACAGTAAACGGCGGTCGTCATATTTAAATCGGAGTGAACAGAGAGATTCTTTAATTAAACTGCGGAAGGAGAAATCCTCCATTTCCTCATGTATGGTAACAATAAGATCGTCTTTAGTTACCATCTTATTTACTTTTTTAACCGCTTCGTCAAGCTCCTGGCAGCAGGTATACATATGAGCGGCAATTTGCTTCATTTCATCAGCCTCCAGATCTTCACGCATCAGCTCTGATAAACCAAGCAAACTGGCCAGCGGCTTGCGTATGTAATGAGAGTTTAAAAAAGCCACTTCCCTCAGTTGCCTGATCTTTTCATGCAATCCCTCTATGGCCAGCTGCTTTTCAGTAATATCTCTGAAATGCACAACTACGCCTTCTTCAATAGGGTACACATACACCGAAAACCATTTCTGAACGGGCCAGAAATACTCTTTAAAATCAACAGTAATCTTTTCGGCGAGCACCTTATTAATTGCAGTATAGAATTCAGAAAAAACCATCTCTGGAAATACATCCCACAGGTTTTTATTAACTACATACTCGCGCTGGTAACTCAACAGGTTTTCAGCAGCTTTGTTCCAATAAGTAACGTTGGCGTTATGATCAAGCTGATAAAAACCGATAGCAGTAGTATCCAGTATCTTCTCCATACGGTTTTCAGCTTCCTTTAACCTACTGCTAATGGCTTTAATTTCATCGATATTATTAACAGTTACCAAACGAGTAGAATGGCCCTTATATAAAAAGGGATAGGAAGTGATTTCAACGTGCATAATTTGCCCGTTGCTGTTTACATGCCGAAATTCCCGCGAATCTGCTCTTTTGTCAAGCAATTCGGGCAACACATCTTTTAATGCAGGGACATCTTCTGGCGGACGAAGGTCTGTGATAGTTTTGGAAAGGAATTCTGCCCTTGTATAGCCGTATACAATAACCGCAGCCTCATTCACTTCCAAAATTTGCAGCGTGTGAATATCAAATATCCACATCGGGTCCGCACCTGAGAAAAAAAGAAAACTAAAATCAGCAAAAGATGAAGATTGAGCACACATATCCATTTGGTCACACTTGCCGCAAAGCCTGTTTTTTTCTTTACGCTAATATGGCAAATAATGTTATATCAAACCAAGTATTTATGATACTTTATTTAAAACACTGGCACACAGTATCTTAGTGATATAAAATATTTAAAACAAATGCAACTAAATACAGTTTGTTAACTTTATGCATTCCATGACCGCAGAAAAAATCGAACAATTAAAAAAGGAATTATATCAATTGTGCATCAACCATGCCAAAGAACGCATTGAAACCGCCCAGCAAGCTATCGCTGCATCGCAGGAGGCAGCTGAAGAAGAAACCAAAAGCAGCGCCGGCGATAAGTACGAAACAGGCCGGGAGATGATGCAGCAGGAAACGGACCGGAACCGGGCGCAACTCAACGAAGCCAACAAGCTAATAGTGGCGCTAAACAGTATAAAAGCCGGCTGCACCAGCACAGTTGCCGAACCTGGCAGTCTGGTAGAAACCGACAATGGATATTTTTACATGGCCATTAGCGCTGGCACCTTAAAGCTCGATGGTAAAACCTTTTACGCAATCTCTCCATCCTCACCCATTGGACAAAAGCTAAAGGGATTAAAACCTGGTGATGAATTTGCGCTAAACGGAAAAACATACAGGATTAAAGCTATTTGCTAAAATAGCTTTAATCCTGCTATAGGCCTGCTTAAGCAGCAGTTTCAGAAAAAACCTCTTTGTAAGCGATCAGGCAATCTTTCTTAATAGAATCTGGCAGCTCGGAGTATTTCCAGAATGACAACGTTGCACCGTTACCTTCCTGCTCAATAAAAACGTGATTGTCAATAGTATCGTGCGGATATTGATCCAGGATTGAAGGGCGTTTTTTAAACCAGTCGAAATATTTTTGCTCTACACCTTCAAGCTTGTTAACAAGCTCCTTTACTTTAGTATCTTCTGTATTTATGTATTTTTTTACCATAGTGTAAGATTAACAGTCAAATCATTAAAAAGTTTTCAATAATAACATTGAAAGATTATAAAGTTATTAAAAATATATTAAGAATATAAAAAATATATAAAGTTTAAATACCTGAAAATCAATTATATCTCATGGTATTAAAGAAGCAGATCAAAAAGAAACTATATTTTAAGTTAACAATTTGATAATTTCTATTTTTTATGAGAATTATTGTTTGATCGCTCAAATCGCAAAAAGCGTCAACTTTGGCTTGCTATCAGCGACCTGTATACTCCACTACAGGCCATATTGTTACGGTTTAAAACCAGGCTCAGGTCGGAAGTTCAATAAATATTAACTATTAATCAATACAGCTATTACCATTCATGCTTTAGTACGCAGATCAATGAAATTTTTTGTAGGCATAGTACCCAACCTGGCCATTGCTCACCAGATAACAGAGATTCAAAATCGATATGGTAACAACCGGCTGGAACCGCATATTACTTTGAGGGCGCCGGTTATACCGCTTAATGGAGAGGCGTGGATACAAGCAGTTGAGCAAGTGGCCCATCAGTTTAGCCCATTTGAGATTGAATTAACCCCTACCGGAAATTTTGGTAATAAAACTTTGTACCTTGGCGTACGCTCCGACGACCTTACACGGCTCTATAACACGCTTATTCCCCAACTTAAGCTATATGAACCTTCCGAGCCACAGGATCGGGAGAAAGACTATCACGCCCACCTAACGCTAGGTCGCGCCTGGTGCGGATTCACCCCGAAACACTTCAGCGCCATGCGCAAACTTGCTGATGAATATGTGACCAGCCAACGCGTCTCCTTCATTGCAAATTTTATCCGGATCTATTATAAACCAGATAACCAGAAAGGTTTTCAAACCCACAAAGACATTCAGTTTAATTAAATTAATTAATAAATTTTCTCAATAGTTAAAACACCGTAATCTTATTGGCGTTTATATATACAGAGAGAGCAAGTAAAAAAAGTAAATGCCGCCAGCTGTTTTTCTGTTGAATTGTGAGAACGGAAAAGGTGTTAAAAGAGAGTACAACTGGTGGCGCAATTAAACAATAGGTTAGATGGTTCTTCAGGCCTTTCAAAAAGTTACTGCGGATTGCCGCGTAAATTAAAAGGCCTGAAGTTTTTTTATCTGCCCAAGCCACAATGTTAAACGTTAAATCAACTAAGCGATTATAATCCCGAGGATCGCTCGAGCCTTTAGGCATACTTTCACGACAACATTACCCCCGCAGCATAATAAATCTATTTTAAATCAAACTGCCTGAGCCCCTGCAATTAATGGAAAGGTTTAAAAACTCACCCAACTATTTCTATTGCCGGCGGTTCTTTTTAATAATAAAATTGACATTATGGAGAGCTATAAAATTGTATTGGAGGAAGAAGGAGTTAAGCGTGAGCTGGACATAAGGCCAGATCATAAAGAAGGAAAAAACGCTCAAAAGCTAAATGTGGTATACGCGATCACAGAAAAAGGAAATGATCTTGGAAAACTGATATTTAAAAATGGGAAATACCATTACGAGGGCAACGAAGAATTCTCACCGGATGATATTAACCTTATTGCCCTTTCACTAACGTCTAATCAAAAAGAAACAGTGATTGAGAGCGAAGAAGATGATATTGACGACGAGGAGGAAGAATAATAACGCTCAACAGAGAATAAGCTATTAAAATAGTGTTTAAAGCCCTACTCCTTCTTTACGCTGCCTTTTAACCGGTGAAACCGCAAAGAAGGGGTAGGGATACTATCAGAAACCTATGCGCTGATACTGTTGAGTTCCTCCATGTCTTGCTCCGTGAGCTCGATATTAGCGGCTTTCATATTTTCCTCGAGGTGAGCAACGCTCGAGGTCCCCGGAATGAGCAGAATGTTGTCTGCATGATGTAGCAGCCAGCTCAGTGCCACCTGATGAACAGTGCACTTGTGTTTATCAGCAACCCATTTAAGGCGTTCCTGGGCGGTTATGTTTCCCGCGTTGAGCGGAAACCAAGGTATAAAGGCGATATTGTGCTCCTTACAATATTCCAGTACCGGCTCCCACTTACGGTTATCAACACTGTACATGTTTTGTACAGACACCACCTCAAAAAACTGTTGCGCTTTCTGTATGTCTTCCACACTTACTTCAGAAAGGCCGATAAAACGGATTTTGCCCTCCTGCTGTTTCTTCTGCAAAAATTCGAAAGTTTGTTCTGCCGGCACTTTTGGATCAATACGGTGTAACTGATAAAGATCTATCCATTGCAGCTTAAGCCGTTGCAAACTGCCATTCAGCACTTCTTCAAGATGTTTGGGACTGGCATCAATGGGCCATTCATCGGGGCCGGTCCTTAACAGACCTCCTTTTGTGCCAATCAACAAATCAGGCGGATACGGATACAACGCCTCCGCTATCAGTTCTTCAGAAACATTCGGACCATAACTATCAGCGGTGTCTATGAAATTAACGCCAAGCTCAACGGCCCGCTTCAACACCCTTATACACTCTTCTTTATCGGCAGGTGGCCCCCATATCCCTTTTCCTGTGATGCGCATGGCACCGTAACCGAGCCGGTTTACTTCGATCTTTCCGCCAATGCGGAACGTTCTCTGAAATGCTACTGAATTTTCCATAACTTTCCTTATAGTTAAAATAGCAACACCTCCCGTAGGCCTTTGTTTAGCATTTGGAGTATTTAGACCGATTGTTGTACTAGCACGGCGTGCCTCAACAATAAGTTTACAAACAGCCAAACAAAAATTAAGCATCGGTATTTTCCATAAAACATCTGTTATGAAAACAAAAAGCAAAATTTACACCCTTGCCGCAATAATTTCACTTGGTTTCGCCGCTTGCAAAGGCGGTGTTACCGCCGAAAAACAGGATTCGACGATGCTTAACCGGCACGCCATGGATTCTACCGCAAAGCAAAACCAAAAAGCAGGTACACAGTCCAACCCAAAAGATTCTGTACCTAAAGACGATACTTCCGCCGGCACTAATACGTTAAAGCATTAAGCTAACTCTTTCTTGGTTGTGACTCGACCTGCTGAGTGATAAAACGAGAAGATAAGAGATTTTAAATAAAAGATAAGAGGTTGTGTCAAAAGGGCGGTAAGTATAATTTCACCTCAATAACCTGGTGTTTTTGTTTCCTTTGCAGTTTAACTTTCAGCTACCGGGGCATGCAGAGGATTTACGAAAATATTGATCGCAACTTTTGATACAACCTTTTATAACCAGCGTGTAGGGTTAAGCGTCAAGATTGGCTACCTTAAATGGCTTAATGTCTACCGTTTCCCAAACTTTCTGTGTAATGTAAGGCTCATCTTGCTTCCATGCAGCTAACTGCTCCTCGGTTTCAAACTGTAAAACCATTACAGATCCTATCATTTTACCCTCATCGTTTAACATAGCGCCTCCTAAAACAAAGTTTCCCGTTTCGCGCAGTTGCCTTGCAGCATCCAGATGCAGCGGCCTTACCACCATCCTTCTGTTCAAAGCGTCGGTATCGGTAAAATCATAAGCTGTTATAAGATATTGATTCATTGGTATGTGTATTAAAATTATTAATGATCGGTATAAACAAGCGATAAATCTGTTCGTTCTTAACAACAAAAAGTTTCCAAACATAAGCAATCGCCACGAAAAACTTTTTGCTAACCGGGAGACTTGTTCTGTGAATTTTGTCTCCGGAAAATAAAAAATCAACAATAACTGTATGTTTTACATATAATGTTAGTGTATTTTTTACATATTTGCTTTCCTTAACATATTTCGAGTAATGAAAGACCAATTGTACCAGAAATTTGAATCGATCTTTAACAAGAAGGCTGAGCACGCTTTCTTCTCACCGGGACGTGTAAACCTGATAGGCGAACACATTGATTACAATGGCGGCCTCGTGATGCCTTGTGCCATAACCTTTGGCACTTACCTGCTTATCGCCCCCAATGATCATGGTTTATTCCGTTTCAGAAGTCTCAACTTTGATGATCAGGCTGATATTGCTATTAGTCCTGACTATCAGAAAATCGAAAACTTCTGGTATAATTATCCGCTTGGGGTAATCCAGCATTTCATTAAAGATGGCAAGGCGCTCAAGGGCCTTGATCTGCTTTATTATGGCGATATACCTATCGGTTCTGGGCTTTCATCTTCGGCTTCTATCGAGGTGGTTACGGCTTATGCCCTTAACCAACTTTTTAACGGTGGCTATAAAAAGCTTGAACTGGTGCTGATGTCAAAATCTGTAGAAAACAATTTTATTGGTGTAAGCAGCGGCGTTATGGATCAGTTTGCGGTAGCCTTTGGTGAGAAGAACAAAGCGCTCATGCTTAATTGCGACACGCTGGAATACAAAGCTGTTGACAGTAATCTGGGCGAAAACGTGTTGGCCATTATCAATACCAACAAGCTGCGCCAGCTTGCCGAATCAAAATATAACGAACGTGTTGAAGAATGCCGCGAGGCGTTGAGCAACCTACAGCAAGAGCTCGATATTGACAACTTATGTGATATTGATACCGCGACCTTTAACAAGTACGCTCACCTGATCACCGATGAAACGGTGAAGAAACGCGCTCGCCACGTGGTTGAAGAAAATGACCGTGTAAAACTAGCCGCAGAAGCACTTGCAGCTAACAATTTGGCTGAATTTGGACGGTTAATGTATGCATCGCACGAGTCGTTACGCGACCTTTACGAAGTTAGCGGACCGGAGCTGGATGCCGTGGTTGAATACAGCCGCACCAATCCCGATGTTGTAGGTGCACGTATGACCGGTGCCGGTTTTGGCGGATGTGCCATAGCTTTGGTAAAGGGTTCAAGCTTCGATAAATTCAGTAAAGAGCTTACAGAATACTATACGCAAAAGATAGGCTATGCACCGTCAGTATACCAATCCAATATTGGTGACGGCGTAGGCGAGCTGTAAGCTTAAATAAATTTGATAAATTTGTTCGCTGTTATCAGCGGAAAACAAGAAGCTCTGTGTGCTTCGTGTCTTCTTTGTGTCTCTTCACTGAGCTCACCAGGAAGCCGCTAAGAACACAGAGTTTTTTATTGCCCCACTTTACTAAATGGTATGCGTAAATTAAAATTAGACGAGCTGAACCGGGTATCGGTTGATGAATTTAAAGAACAGGAGAAATTACCCGTAGCCGTAGTGCTCGACAATGTACGCAGCATGCACAACGTGGGCTCCATATTTCGCACCAGCGATGGATTTGCCGTAGAACAAGTGATTTTATGCGGCATAACCGGCCAGCCACCTCACCGTGAAATAGAAAAAACTGCTTTAGGCGCAACCCAATCAATAGACTGGAAATATTTTCCGGACACTTTACAAGCCATCCAGAAACTCCGTGACAATGGCTACCAGATCATCGCCGTTGAGCAAGCCGAAAACAGCCTTATGCTTCATCAATTTGAACCGCAAGCAGGTAAAAAGTATGCCCTCATCTTTGGCAACGAGGTAAATGGCGTGAGCGATAAGGTAATGAAACAGATTGATACCTGCATCGAGATTCCGCAGTTCGGCACCAAGCATTCCTTTAATATTGTGGTGTCGGCAGGCATTGTTTTATGGGATATTTTTGCCAAATTGAACTTAAAATAATGCGCTATGAACGCTATAGCTAAAAAACTGCTCATTAAGCCTGACCAAAAATGGCTGTTTATCCATGCTCCCGAAAACATTTTAGCTACACTGGAACCCTTGCCACAAGGCGTTCAAGCAGGCTTCAACGCAGATTCTATTGCCGATGGCCTTTTACTTTTTGTAAAAGACAGCACTGAGCTGCAGAACGGCTTACAAGAAATACAACCGGCCCTAAAACCAGATACGATATTGTGGGTGGCCTACCCTAAAAAATCTTCAAGTATTAAATCGGACCTGGCCATGACGGCCGACTGGTCAATAGCCGGAAACTTCGGACTAGAACCATGCGCCGCTGCTGCCATCAATGAAACGTGGACCGGCTTGCGCTTCCGTCCACAGGGTCAAAGCAAACGCACCGACATCAGTAACGAGCAGATCAAAAGCAACGAATACAGCAACTACATCGATGTCGCCAACAAACAGGTAACACTTCCGCCGGACGTTGAAGCGGCTCTCCTGCCCCATCCCATAGCCTTCGAAAACTACAAAGGCCTATCCTACAGTAACAAAAAGGAATACGTACTGTGGATACTAACCGCTAAACAGGAAAAAACAAAATCTGAGCGGCTGGTTAAAATGGTGGAGAAGTTATCAGCGGGAAAGAAGAATCCGAGTGAGAAGTGATGATTGAAATAGTTGATTGAAATTAAAAAATCATGTCATTGCGAGGAGGTACGACGAAGCAACCCAATAGCATTGCCTTTTTTGCTGTTTGTTTACGGAGCTTGTGCTTCGATCAATGTCAGCCCGGCTCAAGCGCCGCCGGAGGGCTGGCACTTTGAGGGCGCAAAGTGCCCAAACGCCTTGACAGCAAAATGCTTTTGCGCACAAGGCCCCATCACACATCATACAGAAGCACGGGCTGCCAGCCTTTTGCCCTACTTCGTTCCAACTTGCCTCGGCTTCTGCAAAATTCTGAAGGCCCTTCCCGCCCCGAGGCCCTCTCTTCTGTCTGATTTTGCCCAAAGCTGCTTTGCTGTCGCCACCTCGCAGCCAATTTTCATACAGCATAAAATCACTCCTCACAAAGCACTAAGATTGACTAACTAATATCAACCGTTTCCGTCAACAGACAAACCAACATTTCCCGCCCAACCTTGTTATTCCCATCATGGCAAGATTTATTGAACTTACGGATAAAAATAACAGGAACACATTGATCAACCTTGATCATATTATATCTATCGTTATTTATAAGGCCCCTGATGAAGAGGTAAGGATATACCAGACTGGTGACAGCGATTCCTATATCACTGTTAAAGAATCTTATCTTGAGATTAAAGAAAAACTCAAAGGCGTAACCGAGATCCTCGACTTCAATTCATAAAAAAAGCAACCCAGGCGGGTTGCTTTCCGAGCATTAAGCTTCTATTTTAGATTTAAAATTGGTTCAAAATACCTGTTCGTAAGGATTAACCACATCTTTGCTTTCCAGCACGGTGTGGCCCATTAGAAACTCGTCGACCTTGCGGGCTGTTTCGCGGCCTTCTGAAATGGCCCATACTACCAGTGACTGACCACGACGCATATCGCCACAGGCAAACACCTTGCTTACATTGGTACGATAAACACCTTCTTTAGCCTTAACGTTCTTACGTTCGTCAAGCTCAATACCAAGGTTTTCAACCAGACCAGTGTGCTGAGGATGCACAAAGCCCATTGCCAATAACACCAGCTGACAAGGAATCTCGCGTTCAGAACCTTCGATCTCCTTAAATTTAACCGGACGGCCCAGGAAATCTGTTTCCCACTCTACGTCGGTTACTTTCAGTGCACGCAGGTTACCGTTTTCGTCGCCTAAGAATTCTTTGGTGTTGATGCCCCAGAAACGCTCGCAACCTTCTTCGTGAGAGCTGGTCACCTTAAGCACCATTGGATAAGTTGGCCAAGGCATATTTTGCGTACGCTGTTTAGGCGGCTGCATCATCACCTCAAACTGTTTGATAGAGCTTGCACCGTGACGGTTTGAAGTACCAACACAGTCAGAACCGGTATCACCACCACCAATTACCACTACATCTTTACCAGTTGCCAGGATGTCTTCTGCCTCAAAAGCCGTATTGTTTACACGCTTGTTCTGTTGTTTCAGGAACTCCATTGCAAAATGAACACCTTTCAACTCGCGGCCCGGGATTGGCAAGTTACGCGGAATGGTTGACCCGCCTGCTAATACAACTGCATCGTTGTTACGAACCAGTTCATCGGCAGCAATGTCTTTACCTACCTCGGTATTGCATTGGAATACTACGCCATCCTGTTCCATAACGGCCAGACGACGATCGATCACCCATTTCTCCAGTTTAAAATCTGGGATACCATAGCGCAATAAACCACCTGGTCTGTCATCACGTTCGTATACCGTAACTGCGTGACCTGCTTTGCTCAATTGAGCTGCAGCAGCTAAGCCTGCAGGGCCTGAACCTACAACAGCGATCTTCTTGCCTGTTTTAACAAGCGGCGCTGTAGGTTTAACCATATTTTTCTGATAAGCAATCTCAATGATATGCTTTTCAATTTCTTCGATAGCTACCGGAGGTTTGTTAATACCCAACACACATGCAGACTCGCATGGAGCAGGGCAAATACGGCCGGTAAACTCCGGAAAATTATTTGTTGATGATAGCACCTGATAAGCCTCTTCCCAATCCTTACGGTAAACCGCATCGTTGAATTCAGGAATAATATTACCTAGCGGACAGCCTGAATGACAGAACGGAATTCCGCAATCCATACAACGGGCAGACTGCTGATTCAGCTTCTCTTCGCTATACAAACTTTCAAACTCATTGTAATTCTTGATCCGCTCAGCGGGCGGTACTCTTTCTGGGAGCTCTCTGTCGAACTCCTGAAAACCTGTTACTTTTCCCATTATTTGCTGATAGTTTGATATTGTTTTTGCTGTAAAACCTTTTTGTATTCTTTAGGGAATACTTTGATAAATTTAGTGATGGCCACTGCCCAGTTGTTAAGCAGCTCCTGAGCCACGGTACTTCCGGTAAGTTGTACGTGCTTGCGCAGTAAAGAAATGATCTCTTCCTCATCAGCTGGCGACAGCGGATCAAGATCAACCATTTCAGGGTTACAGTTTTCAGCAAAAGTACCGTCAACATCATAAACCCATGCAATACCGCCGCTCATACCAGCCGCAAAGTTACGGCCTGTTTTACCAAGGATGAGTGCGCGTCCGCCGGTCATGTACTCACAACCGTGGTCGCCAGTACCTTCAACTACTGCTGTAGCACCTGAGTTACGCACTGCAAAACGCTCGCCTGCCATACCGCGGATAAACACCTGACCAGAAGTAGCGCCATAAAGGGCCACGTTACCGATAATGATGTTTTCTTCAGGTACGAATCCTGCTTCGGCTGATGGATAGATGGCCAATTGCGCACCTGACAAGCCTTTACCAACGTAGTCGTTAGCTTCACCTTCCAGCTCAAAAGAAATACCTTTTGCAGTGAAGGCGCCAAAGCTTTGTCCGGCTGAGCCTTTAAATTTATAGTTGATGGTATTATCCGGCAATCCGGCAGAACCATACTTCTTAGAGATCTCGTTAGAGAGCATTGTTCCGATGGTACGGTCTGTATTTTTAACCTCAAATGATGCAAATACAGGGCTTTGATCTTCCAGGGCCGGTTTAGCCTGTTCGATCAGCTGCCAGTCGATGATCGCATCGATACCGTGATCCTGTTTTTCGCTGTTATATAAGGTCATGCCTTTAGCGTTGTTTACAGGATGCAGGATACCTGACAGATCCATCGTTTTAGCTTTCCAGTTTTGCAGGTTATCCTTAACCTTCAGGAACTGAACGCGACCAACCATATCATTAATGGTACGGAAACCGAGCTCTGCCATGATCTCGCGAAGCTCTTCTGCCATAAAGCGGAATAGGTTAACAACATGCTCTGGTTTACCGCTAAACAACTTGCGCAGTTCAGGATCTTGAGTAGCCACACCCACAGGACAGGTATTGAGGTGACACTTACGCATCATGATACATCCACCTGCAACGAGGGCTGCAGTAGCCACACCCCATTCTTCAGCACCCATTAAACAGGCAATAGCAAGGTCGCGACCGGTCTTTAACTGACCGTCTGTTTGCAGTACTACACGGCTGCGCAGTTTGTTGCGAACCAATGTTTGATGTGCTTCAGCCAAACCAAGTTCCCATGGCAAACCAGCATGCTTGATAGAGCTGATTGGCGATGCACCGGTACCACCGTCGTAACCTGCAATCAGGATCACGTCAGCGTGAGCTTTGGCAACACCAGCAGCAATAGTACCTACACCTGCTTTTGAAACCAGCTTAACGTTGATACGGGCAGCACGGTTAGCATTTTTAAGGTCGAAGATAAGCTGAGCCAAATCCTCGATAGAATAAATATCGTGGTGCGGAGGCGGAGAGATCAAACCTACACCAGGAGTTGAGTGACGGGTTCTGGCAATCCAGTCGTCAACCTTATGACCTGGTAACTGGCCACCTTCACCTGGCTTAGCACCTTGTGCCATTTTGATTTGCAGTTCGTCTGCGTTGGTAAGGTAATTTGAAGTTACCCCAAAACGTGCAGATGCAACTTGTTTAATGGCCGAGCGCATCGAATCGCCGTTTGGCATTAATTCGTAACGCATTTCGTCTTCACCACCCTCGCCGGTATTACTCTTACCGCCAATACGGTTCATGGCAATAGCCAGGGTACTGTGGGCCTCGTGAGAGATTGAACCGAACGACATTGCACCGGTAGCGAAACGCTTCATGATGCTTTCTGCCGGCTCTACCTCATCTATAGATACAGACTCACGGTGGTGAGCAAAATCAAGCAAACCACGGATGGTATAATGCTTTTCTGTTTGCTCGTTAATATGCTTAGCGTAATTTTTATAAGTATTGTAGTCGTTGTTACGGGTAGCATGTTGCAACAGGTGAACTGTTGTTGGATTGAACAGGTGAGCCTCGCCCCTGCGTTTCCATTGGTAAATACCACCTTCTGGCAGCAACGGATGTTCTTTTGCCGTTCCGCCAAAACCAATGCGATGTTTGCAAAGTGCTTCACGGGCAATCTCGTCAAGGCCTAAACCGCCGATACGGGTAACAGAACCAACAAAATATTTGTCAACTACCTGATCATTAAGACCAAGGATTTCAAACACCTGCGAACCGTGATAAGATTGCAGTGTAGAGATACCCATCTTAGAGAAGATCTTCAGCAAGCCATCACAAATTGCCTTAACGTAGTTGTTACGAAGCTTTTTGATTTCAAACTGTGCGCCGAACTCACCATTCTGGTTCATGTTTTCAATAGTTGAAAGCGCCAGATATGGGTTGATAGCACTTGCGCCGAAGGCCAGCAAACAAGCAAAGTGATGTACTTCCCATGCGTCGCCAGATTCAACAACCAGGCCTACAGAGCCACGGCAACCTTTTCTGATCAGGTGGTGGTGTACTGCAGATACCGCCAGCAGTGACGGGATTGGAGCGTGTTCAGAGTCAATTGCACGGTCAGAAAGGATCAATACTTCAAAACCGTCGTTAACTGCATCTTCAGCATAACGACAAAGTCTTTCAATACCTTTTTCCATTGAGCCAGGTAATCCATCAGCCTTAAAATAAGTTTGAAGGGTTTTGGCATGGAACATACCGGTGTCGATACTTCTCAGTTTCTCAAGCTGATGATTTTTAAGGATCGGATGTTTAAGCGTTACACAATGGCAATGCATTTTATCCTCATCAAGCAGGTTACCATTGTTACCAATAAAGGTAGCAAGGCTCATTACCAGGCGCTCGCGGATAGGGTCTATCGGCGGATTGGTTACCTGGGCAAAGAACTGCTTAAAGTAGCTTGACAGGTGCTGCGGACGCTCTGACAATACAGCCAGCGGCACGTCGGTACCCATTGAACCAATTGGCTCTTTACCGTCCAGCGCCATCGGTTTAATGATGGTATCCAGATCCTCGCGGGTATAACCAAATACCTGCTGATATTTGAAAATAGCCTCTGGTGTAAGCGAAGCAAAAGCTAAACGAGGTTCAGCCAGTTCGCTTAAACGGATCTTATAATTTTCAAGCCAGCGCTCGTAAGGCTGTCCTGAAGCAACGTTTCTTTTAATTTCCTCATCGGTAATGATCATACCTTTTTCAGTATCGATCAGGAACATTTTACCAGGCTGTAAACGGCCTTTACGTAAAACGTGTTTATCATCAAGCGCCAATACACCGGCTTCTGAAGCTGCAATTACGCGGCCATCATCAGTGATTGCAAAACGCAACGGACGCAGACCATTACGGTCAAGCACGGCGCCTACCAGTTTACCATCAGTAAAGGCAATAGCAGCAGGGCCATCCCATGGCTCCATTAGGGTAGCATGATATTCATAGAACGCCTTTTTAAGCGGGTCCATTTGCTCATTACCATCCCAGGCCTCAGGGATCAGCATCATCATTACGTGTGGTAATGAACGACCTGAATGCAGCAATATCTCGATAATATTATCAAGACAAGCAGAGTCTGACTGGTTATTATCGATAACCGGCAACAGCATCTCCATTTCTTCTGAAGTGAAGTAAGCTGATGCCAGTGATTTCACACCTGAATAGAACCAGTTAAGGTTACCGGTCAGGGTGTTGATCTCACCGTTATGTGCAATCAGACGGAATGGCTGAGCCAGTTTCCATGAAGGAAATGTATTGGTTGAAAAGCGTGAGTGGATCATGGCAAAGCCAGAAGCCACACGCGGATCAGAAAGATCATTAAAATACTTACGCAGTTGGTAAGTAGTAAGCTGCCCCTTGTAAATAATCGTCTTACAAGAGAAAGAGGTAAAATAAAAGAAATCACCTGCTCCGGGAATGGTTTCAGACGCTGTTTTATTAATATAGCGTCTTAACACATACAGCTTACGCTCAAAATCATCAGCGTTGGTGATATTATCCGGGCGAGCTACAAACACTTGCTCAACATCAGGTTCAACCTGGCGGGCTGTTTCGCCAATAACAGACGAATCTACCTGAAGCTTACGGAAACCTAAGATGTGCAGACCCAGCTTTTCTGCAGCGTTTATAATCACATTGCGGCATGCCTTTTTAATGACAGAGTCTTTTGGAAAAAAGATCATACCAACACCATATTCCCCAGGCTCGGGCAAACTCATTTCAAGGTTTGAACACTCCTCCATTAAAAATTCGTGCGGAAGCTGCATCAAAATACCTGCACCATCACCACTTTCCGGATCACATCCACAAGCACCGCGGTGCTCCATGTTTTCCAAAATAGTAAGGGCGTCGAGTACGATCTGATTGGATTTATGGCCGTTAATGTTGGCTATAAACCCGGTTCCGCAGGAGTCGTGTTCAAATTCAGGACGGTATAGTCCCTGGTTGCAATCACTTGTATTCATTCTAAAATTGACGACGTTTCTAAAAGGGTTTAATGACGAAGTTAATCATTTAGAATGGTAAATTAATATTCTGATTAATTTTTTATTAAATCATTAAAAACATTATATTTTTTTGATTGTTTATCGAGATTTTGCTAAAAAAACATGCTCTACATTATATATTTGTTAATGATATTTTTACAAAATTTTAATTCCGTTAATTGTGATTATTTTTGCCTTTGTACACAATAATTATGACAGAGAAGAATAAAGCAGTTTTTTTAGATCGCGATGGCGTACTTAATCAGGAAATGGGCGATTACGTATGCCGGTTTGAAGATTTTCATGTGCTGGAGCACAATTTTGATACCCTGAAACAATTACAAGACAGAGGCTACCTGCTTATTGTAGCAACCAACCAGGGCGGCCTGGCCAAAGGATGGTATACCGAGCAGCAGCTCACAGAAATGCACGAGCATTTAAAGCAACTGTATGGCCAGCACGGGGTTGAATTTACCGACATTTACTACTGCCCCCACCACCCTAATTTTACCGGCGATTGTGACTGCCGCAAACCTAAACCCGGTTTACTTTTAAGGGCTATCGAAAAATACAACATTGATCCGTCTCAGTCTTATTTCATCGGCGACCGCGAAAGAGATGTTGAAGCTGGTACCGCCGCTGGTGTAACGGGCATTCTTATTGACAGCGACCAGCCATTAAGCGACATACTTCACCTCATTCAGTAACAGTGTTAAGGTCACCACAAAGTGTCAAAACTTCACTAAAATTTAACACTATATATATAAAGGTATAAAATCGCCTTTTTTACCTTAAAAATTATTGATGAAATTAACCGCACTATTAAAAAAATATGACCACGTAATTGCTGCCATAGCGGCATTTTATGTGGTATATCTTTTTACCCGTTACAGCGGAATCGGCGTATCGCCAGACTCTATTATGTATACTAGTACAGCGCGCAACATAGCTGCCCACGGCCGGTTCAATTTCTTTAACGGTTCGCCATTGGTTGATTTCCCATTGTTTTATCCGGCGTTCCTAAGCCTTATACTGAAGATTACGGGCATAGATCCTATCAAGGCCGGCCCGGTGCTGGACGGCCTGTTGTTTGCCGGCCTGATCTGGTTAAGCGGATACATTAGTCTGAGATTTAAAAACTCATCGTGGTTATATAAATGGCTCATTGTACTGCTTGTTCTGCTTAGCCCTGCCCTGCTGCAGGTCTTTACTTACCTGTGGTCCGAAACGCTTTTCATCTTTCTCACGCTCGTTTTTTTTATTGCTTACCGGCGGCTCCAACTCAAAAGAAGCATTGCAAACATCATTCTGGTTGCCGTAGTTGCTGCAGTAGGCAGCGTTACGCGCTATGCCGGCGTTACCTTAATTGCTACCGGGGGCTTTTTGCTTTTGGTTGATTTGTCATTACCGCTTCGCCGCAAGCTTATTTATCTGTTTACTTACGGGCCAATTGCCATTGCACTGCTTGCCGCAAACCTGATCCGTAACGCACTTGCCAGTGGTACAAGCACGGGCCCAAGGGAACCATCAGTTACTCCTTTTATTCAGAATCTGGGCTATTTCGGCAATACCATTTGCGGATGGCTTAGCGTGTCAGGGATTTCAACGGGCATTTCCATAACAATAGGTACAATTGTACTGGTTGCTTTTGCGGCGATGATTGTGATCAGGATACTGAAAAGAAGATTCAACGGCTATGAAATAATCACCATTACTTTTGCTTTTATTTACGGCGCGTTCATCATCCTTTCGTCTACATTTTCACGCTACGAGCGGATCAATGACCGGTTGCTTGCACCCATGTACATTCCGTTTATGTGGGCCTGTACCACCTGGGCATGCAAGTATTTAAAATGGCAAAGGGTTAATGTTAATGTGGCTAAAGGAGCAGTGCTCACACTCCTGCTGCTGTTTATTGACTATCGCCTGTATAAAATCGACTACCAGCGTTATGACGACCAGTCTGACTATGGCGTGCCTGGTTACACTGATGATAGCTGGAACACCGCTAAATTCACTCCTTTTCTGCGTAAAAATCCTCAATTGTTTCACAGTAGCCATCCTGTTTATTCTGATGCCTACGAGGCCGTTTACTTTTTTACCGGTCAAACAGTAAAGCTGCTTCCACATCGCTTTTTTGAGCAGGATATTGCCAATTTCTATAACCTGAAGCATTTTTACCTGATCTGGTTTAAGGACCTTGATAATCCCGAACTTATCAGCATAAAAGACATCAGGAAACAGCGTAAACTGGTAAAATTATACGAGTTTCCGGAAGGAGCCGTTTATAAATATGATGCGCCTTAACGCTAATGAACGATAAAACAACGCGGATGCAGAACATTATCTGCATTTTATGATTTTGTTTTTATGAATAACTGCCTATATTTGCGGCACTCATCAACATTATTTGCTATAAAATGAAGGGTTTAAATTTACATCATCTGCATTTCCACCATCGCCCCCTGTGGCGATAAAAATGATGTATGTTTCTACGTGAAATATGAACCCGGAATTATTTTATAGTTTAAATACCAATCAATAGTGAAGACATTAAAAATAGCGATCCAAAAATCGGGTCGACTCAATGAAAAATCTGTAGAGCTGCTTAAAAACTGTGGCCTCAACTTTGAAAATTACAAAAGCTCGTTAATATCTCCCGTTTCCAACTTCCCGCTCGAAATTCTTTTTCTGCGTGACGATGATATTCCTGAATATGTACAGGATGGCATTGCCGATTTGGGCATAGTAGGCGAAAATGTGATTGAGGAAACCGAAGTAGAAGTAAGCTATCTGCAACGTTTGGGTTTTGGAAAGTGCTCTCTTAAAGTAGCCGTACCTAATACCAGCAATATTCAAAGTATTTCCGAACTGAATGGAAAATCAATTGCCACAACATACCCTGTTATATTGGGCAAATTCCTGAAAGAAAACAGCATTTCGGCTGAGATCAGAACTATTTCCGGATCTGTTGAAATTTCTCCGGGCCTGGGTCTGAGTGATGCGATCTGCGATCTTGTTTCAACAGGTGGCACCTTAAAAAGCAACGGCTTAAAACAATTTGCCGATGTAATGTCGTCAGAAGCCATCCTGATCGGTCGTAAAGGAAGCGAGAACGAGGATCTGATCCAGGAGCTGATTCAGCGGGTACAATCTGTGCTTCGCGCTAAAGAAACTAAATATGTGGTGCTAAATATTGAGCGCGATAATTTGCCAAAGCTCAAAAATCTACTTCCGGGTATTAAGAGCCCTACGGTAGTGCCATTGGCTGATGAAGGATGGGTGGCTGTTCATACGGTAATTCCTGAACGTGATTTCTGGGACAAGATCAGTCAGCTCAAACAAGCAGGCGCACAAGGCATTGTAGTAATGCCTATTGAAAAGATTATTCTTTAATCAGAATTTTCAGAATTAAAGAATTGACAAAATTTAAATCTCTCATTTAAAAATCTCTCTCCCTTGAGAGGGATTATAGGTGAGGTTAAAATCCCCTCTCCAGAGGAGAGGGTTAGGGAGAGGTTATGAAAACCTATAATTTTTCAGATTTAAGTGAGGCCCAAATACAACAGCTGATTCAGCGCAACGTTGATGCGGCCAATGAGATTCGCAGTACGGTTGAAGAAATCATTCAGCAGGTACGCAGTCATGGCGACCGGGCTTTGTTTGATTATGCTCACCGGTTTGACAAAGTACAGCTTCAAAAGCTTTACATCGGGAAAGAAGAACTGACCGAAATAGCTTCGGCACTGATGCCCGAACAGAAGAAAGCGCTGGAAACTGCCTATCACAACATCTATAAATTTCATCAAACCCAACTCAAAGCCGAAGATAAGGTTGAAACCATGCCCGGCGTAAGCTGCTGGCGCGAAGTAAGACCGATAGAACGTGTTGGCTTATATATTCCGGGTGGTACAGCGGTTTTACCGAGTACCTTTCTCATGCTCGGTATCCCGGCGCGCATTGCAGGTTGCCATGAGATTGTGGTGTGTTCGCCGCCACAGAAAAACGGTAAGATCAACGCCTTTATAGCGTATGTGGCACAACTGCTTGATATTGATAAGGTACACTTTGCCGGTGGCGCTCAGGCTATAGCTGCTATGGCCTATGGTACCGAAAGTATCCCTAAAGTGGATAAGATCTTCGGGCCGGGCAATCAGTTTGTAACCAAGGCTAAAACCATTATCCAATCTACCACGGTTACGGCCATTGACATGCCTGCGGGACCATCAGAAGTATTGGTTATCGCAGATGAATCATCCAAACCAAACTACGTAGCTGCGGATTTGCTGGCCCAGGCTGAGCACGGTATAGACAGTCAGGCTGTATTGGTAGCTACTTCTGCCGAAATTGCCCAAAAGGTCATTGCCGAAGTAGAAAAACAACTGCCCGTCTTACCACGTGCCGAAATTGCAGCACAGGCGATTGAAAACTCTTACGCAGTAGTGGTAAAAGATCTGGACGAAGCGATGCAGTTCAGCAACCGCTATGCACCTGAGCACCTGATCCTGGCTACGGAAAGCTGGCAGCAGATCACACCGAATATCATTAATGCGGGCTCCGTATTTTTGGGCAACTTAACGCCCGAAAGCGCAGGTGATTATGCATCGGGCACTAACCACACGCTGCCTACCAGCGCATATGCAAAGGCTTATTCCGGCGTATCGGTAGATTCATTTGTTAAAAAGATTACCTTCCAGCACATTAGTCCGGAAGGTATCAAGAACATTGGCCCTACCGTAGAGATTTTAGCGGAGCTGGAGGGCTTGCATGCGCATAAGAATGCGGTGAGTGTTCGTACAAATAACTAACGGTGTCATTGCGAGGAGGAACGACGAAGCAACCTCTTCGACATGCGCCAACGGTATGGATAATGAAGAGGTTGCTTCGTACCTCGCAATGACAAAATCGATTAGTAATGTTTAACATCAGCAATATATTACGACCTAACATTAAAAAACTCGTCCCCTACTCCTCCGCACGTGATGAGTTTCAGGGTGAGGCCAGTGTGTACCTCGACGCTAATGAAAACGCGTTTGGTTCGCCACTGGATCAGCAATATAACCGTTACCCCGATCCTTTACAATATCCCTTAAAAAAACGCCTCAGCGAGATCAAAGGCGTTCCGCCGAGAAATATCTTTTTAGGCAATGGCAGCGACGAGGCCATTGATATTCTTTTTCGCAGCTTTTGTAATCCTGGCGTTGATAATGTGATCCTTGTACCGCCAACGTATGGCATGTATGAGGTTTCTGCCAATATCAATGACGTAAAAGCAAAAAAAGTTCACCTTACGCCAGAGTACCAGCTTAACCTGGACGGCATTGCCGAGGCTATCGACGAACATACCAAGATGATCTTTATATGTTCGCCCAATAACCCTACCGGCAACTCCATCAACAGGGAAGATATTGAAACCCTGCTCGCCAATTTTGGCGGTCTAGTGGTGGTAGACGAGGCTTATATTAACTTTAGTCGGCAGAAAAGTTTTATCCAGGAGCTTACAGAATATGCGAACCTGGTGGTGCTGCAAACGCTTTCAAAAGCATGGGGACTTGCAGGTTTGCGCATCGGGATGGCTTTTGCAAGCGAAGAGATCATCGAAGTGATGAATAAGGTTAAACCGCCTTATAATGTCAATGAGGCGTCGCAACAACTGGCGCTTCAGGCCCTGCAAAACGTAGATCAGGTGAACAACTGGATCAAGGAAACTTTACAGGAGCGCGACAGGCTGGTGCTGGAGCTTAAAAAGTTTGACTTCGTGCTGGATATTTACCCGTCTGACGCTAACTTTATCCTCGTTAAGACAACTGACCCAAAAGGTATTTACAATTACCTGGTGCAGCACGGCATTATTGTGCGCGACCGGTCAAAAGTAGACCTCTGCGAGGGCTCGTTACGGATCACCGTAGGTACGCCCGAAGAAAATACTCAACTGTTAGAAACTTTACAGAATTTTAAATGAGCAAGCTCAAAAAGATACTCTTCATAGACCGCGATGGCACCTTGATTAAAGAACCGGCAGACCAGCAGATTGACTCATTTCATAAACTTGAGTTCTATCCTAAAGCACTGCAGTACCTGCCTCGCATTGCCCGCGAACTTGATTTTGAACTGGTAATGGTAACCAACCAGGACGGTCTTGGAACAGTAAGCCACCCTGAGGAAAACTTTTACCCGGTTCATAACCTGGTTATGAAGACTTTTGAGAATGAAGGCGTCATATTTTCTGCAGTTCATATAGACCGTACTTTTCCGCAGGACAATGCCCCCACCCGCAAACCGGGTACTGCTATGTTAACGGCCTATTTTGACGAGGATCAATATGACCTGAAAAATTCTTACGTAATCGGCGATCGTAAAAATGATGTGCTGCTGGCTCAAAATCTCGGCGCTAAAGCCATTTGGTTAAATAACGACCCCAATCTTGGCTCCCACGAGTTTACGGAAGAAGAAAACCGCGTGATCAGGGAAGTAACTGCGCTGGAAACAACAGATTGGCAGCAGATTTATGAGTTCCTGAAATTAGGTGAACGTGTGGCTCAGGTTCGCCGCACAACCAAGGAAACAGACATTTATATTGAGGTTAATCTTGATGGTAAAGGCAATGCCAAAGTAAGTACCGGATTACACTTTTTTGATCACATGCTTGATCAGATTGCCCGCCACGGCAATATTGATCTTACTATTGATGCCAAGGGCGATCTGCATATAGATGAACATCATACCATTGAGGATACAGGTATAGCCTTAGGCGAAGTGTTTGCTGCCGCTCTGGGCGACAAACGCGGTATTGAACGCTACGGCTTTTGCTTACCAATGGACGATTGCCTGGCACAGGTAGCCATCGACTTTGGCGGCCGCAACTGGCTGATGTGGGAAGCTGATTTTAGACGGGAAAAGATTGGTGAAATGCCAACTGAAATGTTCTATCACTTCTTCAAATCATTCTCTGATGCTGCAAAATGCAACCTAAATATCAAAGCGGAAGGCATCAACGAACACCATAAAATCGAAGCGATATTTAAGGCCTTTGCCAAAGCCATCAAAATGGCCGTAAAGCGCGATGCAGAGAATATGGTTTTACCAAGCACTAAGGGAGTGATATAAGGCCGCCCCCTAACCCCCTAAAGGGGGAATTGCTCATAAGACAACTATGGAAGAAATAGACAACCAAACAAGTTCCTCACTCCCCCTGAAGGGGGTCGGGGGGGTAGGCATCATCCGCTACGGAGCCGGCAATATTTTTTCGCTCACTTCTGCGTTAGACAGGTTGGGGATCAATTATGGTATGGTTCATAAGGAAGAAGACTTTGACCAGTTTGACCGCTATATTATTCCCGGCGTAGGTCATGCAGGTGCGGCCATGAACAAGTTGGAGAGCACAGGCTTGGTGCCAAAGATCAAGGCGCTTAAAAAGCCAACGCTGGGTATATGTGTTGGCATGCAACTGCTCACTTCCTATTCCGAAGAAGGCGATTCCAATCTATTGGACCTCTTCCCGATCAAAACACTGCGATTCAAAGACAGCGCCGATTATAAAGTACCCCATACCGGTTGGAACCAGGTTTTTACAGAAAAAGAAAACCCGCTTTTTGCAAATATTCCCTACGGTTCGCACTTTTACTTCGTACATTCATATTTCATAGAGTACGATGATTTATATACTTTAGCGTCAACAGATTATAGTACCAGATTTTCGGCATCAATTTGGCATAATAATTTTTATGGGGTTCAGTTCCATCCTGAAAAATCAGGTGAGTATGGCGAAACTTTATTAAAAAACTTTTCAAAACTGTAAAGACATGTATATTATTCCTGCGATTGACATTTTGAACAAGAAGGTGGTCCGCCTTCGCGAGGGCGACTACGAACAGGTAACGCAATATGACGTTACCCTTGAAGAAATGATCGAGCGTTACCAGTCAAACGGCACCAATTTTATTCATATCATCGACCTTAACGGCGCAAAAAACGATTTTAGCAACCAGCAATACCTGTTTGATGTAATCCGTAAAACTGATATGAAAGTTCAATACGGAGGCGGTATTCGCAGTATTGAAAAGGTTAAGGAGCTCATCAACGCCGGTGTACATCGTGTTATCGTCGGCACGCAGGCTATCACCAATCCAAGCTTTCTGGAAGATTTGAGCAAACAGGTTTGCGGACAGGATAAATGCTCTGACCAGGTAGTTGTAGCCATCGACGTTCTTGATGAGGTGATCAAATACTCGGGCTGGATGGAAAGCTCCCCTATTAAACTAATGGATTATGTTGACAGATGCCTTTCGCTGGGCTTTTTCCGCTTTCTGTGTACCGACATTAACAAAGACGGTAAATTAGGCGGCGCAGGTATAGACCTTTATAAAAAACTGCTGGACCACTCTCCTTTTATCAAACTCATTGCCTCTGGCGGCGTAAGTTCCATGAAGGATATTGAACAACTCAGCAAAATCAAAGTTGAATCATGCGTGGTAGGCAAAGCTATTTACGAAGGCCGCATCAGCATCGAGGAAATTAAAAACTGGAATTTGCATTCACTGATATCGATATAACCCCCCAGCCCCCTGAAGGGGGAGCTTAATGGCATAAAGAATTTCTGGATGAAAAATCGATTGTTTTTAGGGGCTGCTCCTGAAATTTTTGAGAATGCAAAAAGATTAAGATACGAGATGACGCCTGCTGAAAGCCTACTGTGGACCCATCTGAAAAGTGATCATTTTAAGGAAAGATTTAGAAGGCAGCATCCGCTCGCGAGTTATATTGCAGACTTTTACTGTCATAAACATAAATTAGTTATTGAAATTGATGGAAGTATACACAACGAATTAGAAGTTGCTGCTGCTGACATTGAACGACAACAATATTTAGAAAACCAAGGACTAAAAGTCCTTCGATTTACAAACTATCAAGTTTTTAATCAATTAGAAACTGTTTTGCAAATAATACAACAACATACAAGTTCAGGCTCCCCCTTCAGGGGGCGGGGGGGGTTAGCCAAACGCATAATCCCCTGTCTGGACGTTAAGGACGGGCGCACCGTTAAGGGTGTAAACTTTGTGAACCTGCGCGATGCTGGTGACCCGGTTGAACTAGCCTGGAACTATTCGCGTCAGGGTGCTGACGAACTGGTGTTCCTGGACATTACAGCCACCCACGAGCGTCGTAAAACGATGGTTGAGTTAGTGAAGTCTGTAGCAAGGCAGATTAATATCCCGTTTACTATTGGCGGCGGTATCAACGAAATTGCCGATGCCGATGCGTTGTTAAATGCCGGTGCGGATAAAATCTCCATTAATTCTGCGGCGGTGAGAAACCCTCAGCTGATTAATGATTTGGCAAAGGCCTTCGGGGTGCAGTTTGTGGTTGTTGCCATAGATACGCGCCGTATTGACAATAGCAATATTGTTCACCTGAACGGAGGCCGCATCCCGACCGAAAAAGAAACGTTAGACTGGATACGCGAAGCCGAAAGCCGTGGAGCAGGTGAAATTCTGCTGACCTCCATGGACCACGACGGTACCAAAGCCGGCTTTGATAATACTTTACTAAAAGTGGTGAATGATACCGTTCACATCCCGGTTATAGCTTCGGGAGGCGCAGGCTCGGTACAGCATTTTGTAGATGTATTTGAACAAACCAATGTTGACGCTGCGCTGGCCGCTTCAGTATTTCATTACGGGGAAATACTGATACCTGATTTGAAAGCCGTTCTTAAAGAACATGATATTAACGTTCGGTAAGAACTAAAACTACTGATAAAATAGAATGAAAATAGATTTTCAAAAATCACCTGATGGTTTGGTTCCTGTAGTGATTCAGGATGAGCAAACGCTCGAGGTGTTGATGCTTGGTTACATGAACCAAGAAGCTTATGACAAGACCGTTCAGGACAATATAGTTACCTTTTACTCACGCTCTAAAAACCGTTTGTGGACCAAGGGCGAAACCAGCAACAACTTTCTGCACGTAAAATCAATGCACATTGACTGCGATAACGATACGCTATTGATCAAAGTATCTCCTGACGGCCCAACCTGCCATACCGGCTCTCGCAGCTGCTTCCAGACGGAATATAATCAGAACTTTATCCTGGAACTGGAAAACATCATCAAAGATCGTTACGACAACCCGCAGGAAGGTTCTTATGTGAATAAGCTTCGCAACAAAGGCCTCAATAAAATAGCCCAGAAAGTTGGTGAAGAAGGTGTAGAAACGGTTATTGCAGCGCTCAATGAGACAGAAACAGACCTGATTAATGAAGCGTCTGACCTGGTGTTCCACTTACTGGTACTGCTAAAGGAAAAAGGTGTTAGCCTGGAAACGATTGCTAAGAATCTGGAGGGGAGACATAAGTAGGTTGAGTAGTCCATGGTCCATAGTCGATGGTCCATGGGCTTTTACCACAAACAAGAGCAATTGACCAAAATATATGGTCATCGACTATGGACCATGGACTATTGACCCGCACGATGAAGACAGAGAAAATCACGGAACTTACCGGACACGCAAATCCAATCTTCAGCGCAGAATTGTCGCAGAAGCCGGAGATTCTATTTACGGGCGGAAACGACAAGGGCATAGTAGAATGGAGTCTGAAGAATAACTCCTTTATCAAGGTGATGTTTCCGGTGGCTGCTTCAGTATATGCTATCCACTGCCCTGCTGGTTATCCGCTCATGTTTACCGGCATCCGTAATGGCGACGTGCTTGTTTTTGATTTTTTGAAGCAGCAGATCGTTAAAACGCTTAAACATCACCATAAGCCCATCTTCGATATTAAATCAGTAGCGGGAAAAAAGGAATTACTGGTGGCATCTGAAGATGGCACTGTTTCGGTATGGAATCTAGATGATCTGAGCCTGGTGCACACCATCAACGTTTCATCAGATACCATACGTTGCATCGCCATTTCGCCTGATGAAAAACAGGTGGCTTTTGGCTGTCGCGACAACAAAGTCAGGGTTTATGATTTGTTCGACTACTCCTTTGTGACGGCACTAAACGAGCATACCATGTCTGTATTTGCGGCACAATATTCGCCTGATCATAAACTATTGATTACCGGAGGACGGGACGCCCAGCTTAAAATATGGGACACTTCTGAATACGCGTTGACCAAGAATATCGCGGCTCATATGTTTGCCATCAACCATATTCTTTTTCATCCCACCAAGCCCTATTTTGCCACGGCAAGTATGGATAAGAGCATCAAAATTTGGGGAGCAGACGATCTTAAACTTTATAAAGTCATCAGCCGCGAAAAAGGCTACGACAGCCACTTCCTTTCCGTTAACAAACTCGCCTGGAACTGCGACAACCTGATTTCGGTGAGTGATGATAAAAAAGTGATTGTGTGGAATATTGAATTCTAAATCTCACCCGAACCCTCTCCAAAGGAGAGGGCTTTTAATTAACAGGTTGCCTAGTTTCCTCTCCAAAAGAATGTTAAGGATGATTTCCTCTGGAGACGGTTTTTGACTAACAAAGCTGCTTGATTTTTATTTCCAATTAGTTTCCCTCTCCTCTGGAGAGGGTCAGGGAGAGGTTTTTCCGGAGAGCGTTTAGATGAGGTGCCTTTTAATAATCCTCAGCTGATGCGTATACCTTTTTAACTCATCAGAATAAATTCCTTGGTTATCTATCCGGTCTATTTTTACCCTGCCTGATGCATGGATGATCTGTTCATTGTTAAGCATCATCCCCACATGAACAATCCGGCCCTCTGCATTATCAAAAAAAGCCAGATCGCCTAAGGTGGCACTTTGTAAAAAATCTACCAGTTCGCCTTGTTCAACCTGTAAGCTCGCATCTCTTTTGAGCTGAAGCCCATGCAATTTAAAAACTGTTTGCACAAAACCCGAGCAGTCTATACCAAAATGCGTACGTCCGCCCCACAGATAAGGAGCATTTAAGAATGAACGCGCTGTCGTTTCCAGGTCATGAGGCTTATCGGCATGGCCTATCAGCTCATAAATCTCCTGGCCTATCCTAAAACTCTGCTGCTCAATAAAAGGCATTGAACTGCCGGCTGCGAGATAAAGCACCGAGCCATCTGCTTTCCGCACAGCAGTAACAGCATGACAGGTAAGCGCACTTTGTTGTTTCAATACTGCATTATACAATCCGGCGTCAATTGGATTAGCCTGTACCCTGCTTATCCAGCCCTCATAACCATCAGCAGAAGTGATTACTCTAACCCATTTATCGGTTGTTTCCATGATCTCATACGTTTCGCCAAATAAGATTTGCGAAACCATTTCGCTTCTTTCGCTTGCTTCTGCCCGCAGAGGAACAATAGTGAGTGTACAGATTCCGTATTGCATGTTAAACTCAAAGTTAGGACAATAATCTACAATAGTAAGCCAGGGCTCATTTTAAGACCCATTTCAGATAAACGGATGTGGAATAGAACGGACGCAGAAAAACAAAAAAGGCCAACTAAAGTTGGCCTTGTAATATTATGATCTTGGAGCTGAGCAATTACTCGCCCATGTGTAACCATTCTTTTTTGGCCAGGAGCTCTTCTTTGGTCTCACGCACGTCTTCATCATCCACACAACAGTCAACCGGGCAAACGGCCGCACATTGTGGTTCGTCATGAAAACCTACACACTCCGTACATTTATCTGGAACAATGTAATATATATCATCAGAAAGAGCAGCCTGCGACTCTTCTGCGCTGATTGTATTACCGTCACCAAAATCAATAACGCCTCTTAAGCCGGTACCGTCAGAAAAACGCCATGCAGCGCCCGCATCATAAATTGCATTATTAGGGCATTCCGGCTCACAAGCTCCACAATTTATACATTCGTCGGTGATTTTAATCGCCATATTTTTAAAAAATCTTTATATTCTCAATTAACTTTGCACTCGCAAAACAAGTGCCGCAAATATAAATAAAAAAACACTATCGCAGGGTATAATACCTGCATTAATAAACATGTTAAATATAAAAACTATAGACTTAATAGAAATTTTTACTTCGCTCGGACAAAAGCTCTCCCATCATGACGAACAATTGTCAGCGATTATTGCCGCCGAACATAATTATAACGCCTGGTTTACCCCGCAAAGTGTAGGTGAAGCAGTGGCGGCAATAGGTAAAATGCTTAACAAGGCCGACCTGGAAAAATGGCTAAGTCGCTATCGTGTTAATGAAAATGAGGAACCCAAAAAGATAGGCTTGATCCTTGCCGGCAATATACCCCTGGTTGGGTTTCATGATATTTTGAGTGTACTGGCTTCAGGGCATCACGCACTCATCAAACTATCATCACAGGACACGAGACTTACCAGGTACATTTTAAAGCTGCTGACAGAGATTGAACCAACTTTAGCAGATAGATTCACCATTGTTGAGCGACTGGAAAACTTTGATGCGGTAATTGCTACCGGAAGCAATAATACCTCACGGTATTTTGAATATTATTTTGGCAAGGTACCTCACATCATTCGCAAAAACCGCAACAGTGTGGCAGTATTATCTGGTAACGAAACTGCGGAACAACTCTACCGACTGGGCCATGATATTTTTGATTACTTCGGGCTAGGTTGTCGTAATGTGTCAAAGTTACTTGTGCCTAATGGTTATGATTTTACCAAGTTTTTTGAATCGATAGAAAGTCATCACCCTATCATTCACCATTATAAGTATCACAATAATTACGATTACAACAAGGCTATTTACCTGGTGAACAAGGAAAAACACCTCGACAATGGCTTTTTGCTGCTTAAGGAGGATGAAAAACTGGCTTCACCGCTTGCTGTGCTTTATTTTGAAACTTATAGTGACGTGAACTCCGTGGAGCAAAAACTCGGTGCACAACAGGAAAACATCCAGTGTGTGGTATCTGTACTCCCGCTAAAGGTAAATAATCAGCTGGTAGATTTCGGCGAAAGCCAGTCGCCCAAATTGTGGGATTATGCAGATGGCGTAGATACGATGGAGTTCTTGTCAAATCTTTAAAATTACGATACCTTTGAGTGGTTCATGATTGGAGTGTGGTTCATGATTAATAGTTCATGGATCATAGTTCATGGATGATAAAAGAGGTTCATAGTTGATTTTAAAAAAGTAGAACTATGATCCATGATCTATCATCCATGATCTAAAAACAATGAACTAAACAGAACATCAACAGCAAAACGATGTACATTATAAAAGTGAAAGGCGTTGCCAAAATACCCGACTACGTACAGCTGAGGGACGAAAAGTTCACGCTGCTGGCCTATTTCAGGGTAGACAGGCCGGAAAAGTCGCTGGAGAAGATCGGTTTAGGCGATAAGGCCGCCTACATCATGGGCCTGGTTGAGGAGCTGCCTTTTGGCAAAATTTTAAAACTCGAACTTTAAGTAAGATGATTGGAAATACGGTAATAAAATTAGAAGATGTTGATATTTTTCAGCAGAAACACCTGGTACTCTCTAATGTAAACCTGCACATTGACAAAGGCGATTTTGTTTGGCTCATTGGTCAGACAGGTTCTGGCAAGAGCAGCTTACTTAAAGTCATCTATGGCGACCTACAAATTCCTAATGGCGAAGGTGTTGCCTGTGGTTTTGATCTGAAAAAGATCAAAAGTAAAGACATTCCCTATTTGCGACGTAAACTGGGCATCGTTTTTCAGGATTTCCAATTACTTACCGACCGTACCGTTGAACAAAACCTCCAATTTGTAATGAAGGCCACCGGCTGGAAAGACAAAAAGCTTATCGCCGAGCGCACACTTGACGTACTGGAAAAAGTGGGATTACGCTCCAAAGTAAAAAAAATGCCTCATGAACTTTCCGGAGGCGAGCAACAGCGCGTGGTTATTGCCCGTGCCCTCATTAACGATCCGGAAATCATTTTGGCCGACGAGCCTACCGGCAATCTTGACCCAGATACCTCCGAGGAGATTGTAATGCTGTTAAAACAGATCAGTACCTCAGGCACGGCCGTGGTTATAGCTACGCACGACTATCATATCATCCGCGCCTTCCCATCACGTATTATCAAATGCGAAAATGGCAAAGTGTTGGAGGATGTGCAGATAGCTTGATAGACCATAGTCAATGGTCCATAGAATTTCCAATCATTGCCATCGACTATGGACCATTGCCCATGGACTAGTTAACTGCCACCTGCCATAAAATCACGTCAAAACATACAGTAAATTTTAAAAAACACTGACAGGCTGTCGGCTTAAGCAGCATGGCAGGATAGTTGATTTGCAGTACAGACCAATCTTTAGTCACAAATGCTCAATAGGAAAAAGAAACATAAAACTGAAAATTTGAACGAAGTGGGAACAGAAAATAATAACCAGCCAACTGCAGAGGGGCTAAACGAACAACAAAATACAGTTACTGACGAACAAACTGCTCCAGTGGCAGAAGCTGACAAACTAAAGGAAGAACTGGCCCAGGCTAATGATAAATACCTTCGTTTGTATGCCGAGTTCGACAACTTTAAACGTCGTACCACTAAAGAACGTATTGAACAGAACCAGACTGCAGGTAAAGAGGTGATTGTAGCGCTCCTGCCTGTACTTGATGACTTTGATAGAGCCCTTAAAGCTATGGGTACCACCAGCGATATTAATGCTATTAAAGAAGGTGTTGCTCTGGTACAGCATAAACTGAAGAATATTCTCAGCCAAAAAGGTCTTAAAGAGATGGAATCAAAAGGAACTACTTTTGACGCCGATCTTCACGAAGCCATCACCAATATCCCGGCTCCGTCTGACGACCTGAAGGGCAAGGTTGTTGATGAACTTGAAAAAGGTTACTATCTTAATGATAAAGTTGTGCGGTTTGCAAAAGTAGTTGTAGGCGCATAATTTTTAACAAGTGGGTTTTAAGGGTGGTGTTAAATACACCTGTTAATGCCCGCAGCAATAATTAGTTTAAAAAGTTATTAGGTTACAGGAACATAAGCACGTTAAAACAAGTAATTATTAGTGTCGGCAGGATGTCATAAGCTAATAGTTACCATAACAAAATAGTGCTTTAACCCGTACTTAATGCCCAAGATATTATGGCAAAAAGAGATTATTACGATGTATTAGGCGTTGCCAAGGGTGCCGGTGCTGATGATATTAAAAAAGCCTATCGCAAAATGGCTATTAAATATCACCCGGATAAAAACCCTGGTGATAAGGAGGCCGAGGATAAATTTAAAGAAGCGGCCGAAGCTTACGAGGTTTTGAGTAACCCCGAAAAACGCCAGCGCTACGATCAGTTTGGCCACGCAGCCAATGCCCATTCTGCCAATGGCGGTTATGGTGGTGGCGGCATGAATATGGAAGACATATTTAGCCAGTTTGGTGATATTTTTGGCGGCGGTAGTCCGTTTGAAAGTTTTTTTGGTGGTGGCCGCCAATCTGGCAGTGGTGGTCGCAGGGTAAGCCGGGGAAGCAACCTGCGCATTAAAGTTCGTCTTACGCTCGAAGAAATTGCCAACGGAACTGAAAAGAAGATCAAGGTAAACAAACAGGTACTTTGTAAAACCTGTGACGGTACCGGTGCTAAAGATAAATCGGCATTTCAAACCTGCTCTACCTGCGGCGGCTCGGGGGCTGTGCGCAGGGTAACCAACACCATCCTGGGCCAGATGCAAACCACCAGCACCTGCCCTACCTGTAATGGCGAAGGCACCGTAATCACCTCAAAATGTAATGTTTGTCATGGTGATGGCGTAGTACGGGGCGAAGAAACGATTTCCATTAATATACCTGCAGGTGTAAGCGAAGGCATGCAACTGAGCATGGGCGGCAAAGGTAACGCTGCTCCACGTGGGGGCATACCTGGCGATCTGATCATCCTGATTGAGGAAATTCCGCACGAAACATTGAAACGCGATGGCAACAATGTGATCTACGACCTGCATATCAGCTTTATTGACGCAGCATTAGGCGCCAGTGTTGAAGTACCCACTATCGATGGTAAAGCCAAAATCAAAATTGATCCCGGAACGCAGGGCGGCAAAATCCTTCGCCTGAAAGGCAAGGGCGTGCCCGAAGTAAATTCATACCACCGCGGCGACCAACTAGTGCACATCAATATATGGACGCCAAAAGCGCTAAGCCGTGAAGAACGCGACCTTCTTGAAAAACTGCAGAACTCGCCTAACTTCAAACCCAACCCGGGCAAGAACGAAAAAAGCTTCTTTGAACGGATGAAGGAGTATTTTGAATAAGCTTGTTTAAGCTGAAAGGTTTTTAAGGTGAAAGGCGAAAGCTGAAAGGCGTTTGAAGACTATATTAAAGCTCAAAGTTTTTAGGACTTTGGGCTTTTTTGTTTTTCGATACCTTGCTGAATGTTATTAATAAAGTTGTTAAATATTTTAGATCTATCGCTTGATTTCAAACCTTCGTCATATAGCTTTGAAACCAACGCCTTCATGTCGTCACCAATTTCATAGCTATATTCATTGAATTGGAATTTAACCGAAACCTTCAAATTAAATGGATATTCTTTATTTCTAAATTCAATAAAGTCAAAACAAATAACAACCTCAGAAATGTCAACATCTTCCATAAGCAATTCACTGAGTTTGTTATTTAACGTACTCTCCGTGACTTGTTCATTTATAATCAACTTATCCCCTGAATAAGCGAAAATACTACTATAGGAATTGAAGAAAAACTCGTCAAAATTATTTTTCCGAATAGTAAGATTGTAAAATAGCGGTTCTACTTGCCAAGTAATAATATGGTTAATCGCTTCCTTAGACTTCTTTAAATTAAGGTCGACACTTGATTTTAATTCAGCCTTTAACAACGCAATTTTCTTATCGATGTCCTCATCTTCATCAATATCCTGTCCATTAATAGCTTTTATGTACAAATTTAAAGAGCTTTTCAGACGATCAGTTATATATTCTACAAAAGGCCACGTTTCACCTATGTCTGCCTGGCTTAACAATGAATAGTAATTCTGCCGGTCGTCTGTTTTAATAACGACCGGAGCGTAGCCATTCTTCATCAAAATAAGGTTCATTAAAATGCGAGACAGTCTGCCATTACCATCGTCAAACGGATGGATGGCTACAAACTTGTGGTGAAATAAGGCGGCAGTAACTATCGGATGGATTTCGGGAGCTGACGACACTTCTGCATACCATTCCATTAGTTCGCCCATTTTAACAGGAACCTCCTGAGGTGAGGTATAATAATGAATCTCTCCTGTGATGGTCTGCACATGATTGGGAGAACTTTTATATTCTCCTAATTTAATCATTTTAGAAGTGGACTGCCCGTCTGCAGTTTGCGCGGCAACTGAGTAAGGCTCAACAAGGATCAATTTGTGAAGCGCACGAATATCACTTTCGGTAAAAGGGCGGTCTTCCTTTACAATACCGAGCAAAAAGCTAATCGCGTCATTATGACCCTGAATATCAAGATGATCTTTTAAAGGTTTTCCTTTCGCTGTAATACCATGCATCAGCAGGGCAACTGTCTCCCCGTAATTTAATTTATTTCCCTCAATAGCGTTAGAATTATAGTTCCACTCAAGCCGAAGTTTCTGCATCACCCGTCCTTCAATATCGTTTGGCAAGGGTCGTTTAGCATCGATCTGATTTTTAAGCTGATCTACTTCATTCAAGATCTCAGCTTTACTATATTCAGTTTCTAATTGCAGATTCATCTTTTAAAGATATAAAATTACCATGAATAGGTTTACCTTCGCTCTACAAACCTATTTATGAAACACCGCGCAGCTATAGTGGCCTTTATTTTATTGGTACAAGTGATTTAGGCGGATCAGCGTTGTACATCTAAAATAAATCCAGCATTTGTAACAATAAATAAATATTTTTATCCAAACTCTAATCAAAGCAACCTGACCAAATGCTCAGTATTCGCAATATTGTTAAGCAATACGCCGGTCATCAGGCGTTAAATGATGTAAGTTTAGAAGTAGAAAAAGGACAGATATTTGGACTGCTTGGTCCCAACGGGGCGGGTAAAACTTCTCTTATCCGCATCATTAATCAGATCACTGCGCCAGATGCAGGCCAAATTTTATTTAATGGCGAAAAGCTTAATCAAGCACATATAGAAAAGATCGGCTATTTACCTGAAGAACGCGGTCTCTATAAAAAGATGGAGATCGGTGAGCAAATCATCTATCTTGCCCGCCTAAAAGGCCTAAGCCGGGAAGAGGCTCGCCGGCGTATTAAATTCTGGTTCGAAAAGCTGGAAATGGAAACCTGGTGGAACAAAAAGGTCGAAGAACTTTCAAAAGGTATGCAGCAAAAGGCCCAGTTTGTCGCCACCGTGATCCACAATCCGGAATTGCTTATTCTTGACGAACCCTTTAGCGGCTTTGATCCGGTAAACGCAGACCTGATTAAAGACGAAATTCTGGAACTTAATCAAAAAGGAACTACCATTCTTTTTTCCACTCACCGGATGGAATCTGTTGAGGAACTTTGCGACTCCATTGCGCTCATTAATAAATCCCGCAAAATACTGGATGGCAAAATGAAGGATGTACGCAACTCTTACAGAAACAACACCTTCCTGATTGAATATACGGGCAACAAGATCGACTTTACCGGCGATGAGCCTTTTGAACTGCTCGACGAGATTGCGGCCGATGATGCTTATACCCTAAAAGTACAGTTTAAAGAAGGCGTTACCGCAAACGAGGTGCTTCAGTACCTTATACCCCAGGCCCAGATCCACATGCTACAGGAAGTGATACCGAGCATGCATGAAATATTTATTCAGAAAGTAAATCAAATTGACGGAAGATGAACAAAGTTCTACTCATCATACAGCGCGAATACCTGGCCAGAGTACGCAAAAAATCATTTATTGTAATGACCTTCCTGGTGCCGGGCCTTATCCTGGCTATGTATGGCGTTATGGCCCTACTGCTCATCAATAGCGACGATCTGAACAGAGTTCGGCTCGTGAACGTGGTTGATGAAAGCGGCGTATTTGCGAGCAAACTAAAAGATACCAAAACCATTAAGTTTATTAGTTCTTCGAGACCTGTGGCTAATGTAAAAGCCGACCTTAAAAAAGACGCTGAGGAGTTTCTGCTATTTATCCCATCCGACTATACCAAACCCAACGGCGTGGAGATACTTTCACAGAAAAAGCCCAATTTTTCTGTCGTAAGCAAAATTGAGGAACAGATGAACGACATTGCCAATGCCAATAGCCTGGTTAGAGCCGGCATTGACACCGCTAAACTGCATCAAGTCTCCACTGCTAAAATAGCGATAACGTCCAAACAGGTCACCGAAAAAGGTGTGGAAGACTCGAGCGTTGGGGCCGCCTACGGCGCAGCAGTGGCAGGCGCTATCTTGATCTACATATCGCTTTTCATCTACGGATCCCAGGTAATGCGGGGTGTTATTGAAGAAAAAACCAATCGCATTATTGAAGTGGTGGTATCATCGGTAAAGCCTTTTCAACTAATGTTGGGTAAAATCATTGGTGTTGGCGCAGTCGGCTTAACACAGTTCCTGTTGTGGATAGCGCTATCAACTGCTATAACAGTAGTAGCGAGCAATTTCCTGATGAAGGATAAAGTTAATGCCCAGAGAGAGCAGGTTATGAAGCAGAACCAGCCGATAAAGGTACAAACTGCTACCCCTACAGCACCTCCCAGCCCCGCACTGGATATGTATAACAGCATGAAAACCATTAACTATGGTTATATTTTAAGCTGGTTTATCTTCTACTTCTTAACCGGCTACATGCTCTACAGCGCGTTGTTTGCAGCCGTGGGCTCGGCGGTGGATAGCGAGACGGAAACGCAGCAGTTTATGTTCCCCATAACGCTACCATTACTGTTTACCTACATTTTGTCGTTTTCAGTGCTTGTTAACAATCCGGATAGCTCGCTAGCCTTCTGGCTGTCAGTAATACCCTTTACCGCCCCCGTTGCCATGATGGTGCGTTTGCCTTTCAGTGTACCCGGTTGGCAATTGGCCCTTTCCGCATTTATGATGATAGCGGGCTTCCTGTTTACCACGTGGGTGGCTTCACGCATTTATAGGGTAGGTATTTTAATGTACGGTAAAAAGACTAATTTTAGGGAGATCAGCAAATGGTTTTTCTATAAAGAATAACCCCCTAAAGGGGGAAACTGATTTCGGATGCCGGATTTTTGATTTCAGAAAGCTCTAATACAATTAAGGATGAATACAAGAATTTTTACCATTGGATTTGCCGAACTTAAGCTACGTTAGTATTAAATGACTATAAAAAAAGAATCAGATGACCGCAGCGCACTTACCTCTCACGAGGCTGCGGCGGCGGTAATGGATCTTGGCACCAATACTTTTCATCTTTTAATTGCTGATGGTACGCCCGAAAACTTCACTAAGATCGCTCATCAGGAAATCGCCGTAAAGTTGGGCGAAGGCGGCATCAGCAAAGGCTATATCAACGAGGCTGCTTTTGAACGCGGACTAAAGGCGATGGACAAATTTCGTGAGCTGATCGAGGAAAATCACGTTACACAGATAAAAGCGGTTGCTACATCCGCTTTGCGTAACGCCAGTAACGGCCGCGAGTTTATAGACTGCGTCAGGGCAAATACAGGCATCAATATCGAACTTATTAGCGGCGATGAAGAAGCTGCCTACATTTACAATGGCGTTAAAGCATCAGGCTGCCTTGGTGACCGCAATAACCTGATTATGGATATTGGCGGGGGCAGTATAGAGTTTATTCTTGGAACTCACGAAAACATCATCTGGAAACAGAGCTTTGAAATAGGCGCGCAAAGAATGATGGACCGTTTTCATCATACCGATCCTATCCCTGCAGCATCCGTCGAGGCCTTAAATGTTTACCTGGACGAAGTTTTGCCCAATCTCTTTAATTCAGTTAAAGATCATCCTGTTGAACACCTTATCGGTTCATCAGGAGCATTTGAGACCTTTGCTGAACTCATTGAACGGCAAAAAGACAATTCATTCGATTTGCAGTCCATCAAATGCTATCGCTTTGACCTTGAAGACCTGCTCGGCATTACCGATAAACTGATCGAGTCATCACACCACGAACGGCTTGGTACACCAGGCATTATCCCGGTAAGAATAGATATGATTGTAGTAGCTTCAATCATTACCCGCTACATTGTCCAAAAGTTAGGCATTAAGGAGGTAAGCATGTCTACTTACTCATTAAAAGAGGGTTTGCTGGCAGAAATGCTTGACCCAAACAAAGCGTGATTCTTCGGCCAAGAGAATAATTTGTACTTAATTTATGGGCGCAACTTCTCTAAGCCTAAAAATTTAGCCATCCTTAGTATATTGCCTTAATTTTTCCCGGCGTCTTATTTATGAAAATCATATCTTTTTGCCTTAGTTTATGTCTGGCCTTTTCTGCCGTTGCTCAGCAACGACAAAAAAACAGATTGGATACCATATCATCTAACTATTATCCTTCAAACATTTTTGCACCGCTTTTTTATCAGCAACGCGGCAGTGAATTTCATTCGGCTAACGGCAATCCTGGCCCTAAGTATTGGCAAAACAGGGCCGACTACCAGTTAAAGGCCAGCATAGATACAGCTACCAAGATTTTAAGCGGTACAGCTGTTATTACTTATACCAATAACAGTCCGGACCAGCTGTCCTTCCTGTGGCTGCAGCTCGATCAAAACACCTATCGGACTGACGCACGGTCCAACTATTATACCGGCATAGCGGCAACGGAGCACACCAAGGGTTATCAACTCGAATCGGTCAGCATTATTGCTGACGGCAAACCCGAGAAGACAGATTATATTGTTAATGATACCCGCATGCAGATCAGGCTACCCAAACCATTGGCGGGCAGTGGGGCCAAGATCAAAATTGAGATAAAATACCATTATACCATTCCGGGAGCATTTGGCGGGCGCACAGATTATGCCGACACTAAAAACGGTAAGATATTTGAAATAGCGCAATGGTTTCCGCGCATGTGCATTTACGACGATTCGCAGGGCTGGGATACGCTGCCCTTTTTAGGCGCGGGAGAATTCTATCTCGAATATGGCGATATTGATTATGAGGTGACCGTGCCGTGGGACATGATTGTTGCAGGTTCTGGCGAGTTACTGAATCCGAATGAGGTACTAACGTCAAACCAGATCAGCCGGCTTAATGAAGCACGCAATAGCGACAAAACGGTAATGATTCGTTCTGCCGAAGAAATAAATATGAAAGCCTCAAGGCCGGTTAACCATGGTAACCTTACCTGGCATTTCCGCATGAATAATACCCGCGACGTTGCTTTCGGCGCTTCTAAAGCTTATATATGGGATGCAGCGAGGGTTAACCTGCCCAATGGCAAGAAATCGTTAGCCATGTCGGTTTATCCTGTTGAAAGCGCGGGGAACGATGCCTGGGGACGTGCTACCGAATATCTTAAAGGCTCGATTGAATACTTCTCTCAAAAGTGGTTTGTGTATCCGTATCCTGTAGCCATTAACGAGGCTGGCATTGCGGGAGGCATGGAGTACCCCGGGATAGTTTTTGACGGCATTAACGATAAAGGCAAGGAACTGTACTGGGTTACGGCACATGAGATAGGCCATAACTGGTTCCCGATGATTGTGGGGTCTGACGAGCGCCGTTTTGGCTGGATGGATGAGGGTTTCAATACTTTTATCGACATCTATGCTTCAGACGCCTTTAATCATGGCGAATACGCCCCTAAACGCGACGATGAATATGCGCCAGGAGGGGACTATCCTGCTGATGAAATTGTGCCGGTGATCAATGATCCTGCCGCCGTAACCATTATGACTCGCGCAGACGCCACGCCTGAAAAATACCGACATCCTATCGTCTATTTCAAGTCTGCACTGGGGCTGGTGCTACTACGCGAGCAAATTCTCGGTAAGGATCGCTTTGATTATGCCTTCAAAAACTACATTCATCAGTGGGCCTTCAAACACCCCCAACCCAACGACTTTTTCCGCTCAATGGAAAACGGCGCGGGCGAGGATCTTTCGTGGTTTTGGCGCGAATGGTATTTCAACAACTGGAAACTTGATCTTGCGCTCATTGATGCCCGTTATATAGACAATGATCCTAAAAAAGGCATTGAAGTAGTGATAGCCAACAAAGAGCCTATGGCCATGCCGTTTTCATTAGAAGTAACCTATAAAGATGGCAGCAAGCTGCGCCGGCACTATCCGGTTGAAACCTGGCTGCAAAACAAGGTAACAACCATTATCATCCCGGGCAAGCGCGAAGCAGAAAAAGTAGTTATCGACCCTGACCACGCCCTGCCGGATGCAAACCGGAAAAACAATGAAATGAAGGTAAAATAATGGATTAAGCTTATCGGATAAAAGGTTGGGCACTTTCTGAAAGGTGCTCAATCACCAAATATCTTTAACCGACGATCTTGGTGAGATGCTGATAAACCTTTTCGGTGGGCAGCCCTACAACATTGGTGTATGAACCATTGATCTTAATAATTCCGGTTACACCTATCCATTCCTGGATGCCATAAGCTCCGGCTTTATCCATCGGGCTATACTGATCAACATAACTGCGGATCTCGGTTTCCGTCATATCGCGGAAGTATACTTCAGACACGTCAAAAAATTGATCCACTTTTCCCTTGTACATCAGGCACACGCCGGTAATTACCCGATGCATTCTTCCGGCAAGCATTTGTAGCATCTCTACAGCGTTTTCTGGCGAAGCAGGCTTGCCTAAAATCTTATTATCAATACAAACAATGGTATCAGCCGTAAGTACTATGTGATTGTCCGCAGAGCCATCAAATGCATGGGCCTTTTTTGTGGCTATATATACTGCCACTTCTTCAGGCTGCAAGCCCTCGGGATAAGACTCATCTACTTCCTTTAAAACGATCCGGAAATCCAGGTCCATTAATTTCAAAAGCTCCTGCCTGCGCGGCGATTTAGATGCAAGTATAATAGGTGGAAAAGTCATTGGTGGAGATTAGTTAATTAGAGACTGGTTAATTAGCGGTTAGTTGATTGGAGAGGACATCTATGAACTATGATCCATGAACTATGAACAAATAACCATGAACCACAAAGATTACCAGCTATAGGCTTCCTCGCTCATCCATTTGTGCTGAATTTTGAGGACCTTTTCAATTACATCGCGCACAGCGCCTCTGCCGCCGGCAAACGGTGAAATATAGGCTGCGGCCGCTTTGATTTCTTCTGCAGCGTCTGCAGGGCAAACTGGGAGGCCGGCCATTTTCATCACGCCGATGTCGGGTATATCATCGCCCATAAAGAGTACACTTTCCGGGCCGATGTGTTTTTTTTCGAGATAAGCCTTAAACACTTCTGTTTTAACATATGCGCCGATGTACACGTCCTGCACGCCCAAACTGTTTAAACGATGTATAGCAATCTTGGAACGGCTGCCGGATATGGCGCAAACATTATAGCCACATTTTACGGCCAGCTGCACCGCATAGCCATCTTTAATATTAAACTGGCGATACTGCTCGCCGGTTTCACTCACGTATACTCCCCCATCAGTTAAAACACCATCCACATCAAAAACAAAAGTTGTAATATCTTTAAGTTTATCTAACATTATTTTCTTAACCTTTAGTGCTTTACGTTACTAAAATCAAATATTCAAGGCAAAAGTTTTGGCGACTGTGGGCCGCTACAATCGCAATCAGGCCGCAAAAGTAATAAAATTAAAACTCCCTAAATTTAACTTTTATTCATTTGGATAATTCCGTCACTTAATAAACGATAAACCTGTTGCAGATAATCATTCTGTTGCAGCATCTCCAGATGATTAGCCATGGTCTGCTGATCGTTACGCACAGCCGGCCCCGTTTGTACCTCAGCCGGAAATTGATCCTGAACTTTTACCGCGGTTTCCAAAATCAACGGTCGAAGCAGGCCGAAATCAAGCTGAGCATCCTTAAGCAGATTTTGGGCGATGCCGTACAGGTAATTAGGGAAATTGCAGGCAAAAACCGCAGCAAGATGCAATATCTTCCGCTGGTCCGAAGATACCTTATAAACACTTTGGCTGATGGTTGAGCCAAGCTTCAACAGCATCTCCTCCAACTGTTCATTATTTGCTTCTATACACAGTGGAACCGTTTTAAAGTTCACTTCTTTAACCTTACTAAAGGTTTGCAGCGGATAAAAAACACCTGCCTGCTCCACATACTTTTCTAACAGGGCCAAAGATGTTGCGCCTGAAGTATGCGCAACGGGCACATCATGCTCCGCCAATTTGGCAACGACAGCCTCAATAGCGTCATCCTTTACAGCAACCAGAAAAAGATCTACAGACTGAAGCAGACCTGGGTCATGTATCGGCTCTGCCTTGACATAATAGGCCAGCAAGGCCGCATGGTCATACTTCGGACTATAAACCTGCACAATCTGATGTCCCGCATTTTTCAATGCAGCAGCTATATGAGTGGCCACATTCCCTGAGCCCACAATTGAAATCCGCATACTATCTGATTTTTGATGGCAATCTTAGTATTTTTTTAGATATTGAACCAACTGCATATTGCGCATATATGTTTTTAAATCTAAGCTCAACCTAAATGCACTTATTAAATATCCTACTAATCACCCTTACTTTATTGGGCCAGCAGACAAAGAAAGCCCGGAAAAGCCAAAAGGAATTACTATATGAAATGGATCATCATAACCCAAAGGATGATGATTGCATATTCACCAATAAACTTAATCTTCAGCAACGATTAAAGAAATATCCATTTTCAAAAGCGGTTAGAATTGTGGCTGTATCCTATCATGCTCCAATGCCTTACGATCTCGAAAACACTGGTCTTCATATAAAAGACCAAATACTTGATACAACAAGGGTATTGGAAATAAAAACTTTAAATCCTAGGCAAATAGCCAGGTTAACCAACATTATTTACAATACCGATTACAAAAGGAAGTACATCGTTAACACAGTTATGGAAGGCGGTTGCTTTGAACCGAGAAATGCCTTAATATTTTATGATAAAAAAGGGAAAGTATTCGACTACATTGAAATGTGCTTTCAATGTTTACACGCAAGGTCAGCATCTGATAAGATAACCATAGGTACCGCTTGCAGCCAGAAGTATGATTTACTAAAGAGCTTTTTCAAGTCTATCGGTATCACGATCACTAATATTCATTAACCAACAACCTCTCGGACCATTCTAAATGTGCCGGCAGTTGCTCATTGCTAAACTCAATATGGATTACGCGTCTTTTGCGGTCGTCAATTGTTCTGTTTGATGCATGGAGAAGCAGTGGTTTCATCAACATTACGCCGCCTGATTTTACCTTGCAAACTATTTCGCGTTCCATTGTCCAGTCTATATTTTCGGGCCGACAGATGCCTTTGCCGTGAGAGCCCGGAATTACCTTCAATGCACCGTTATTTTCGTCGGTATCATCCAGATGAATACGAATGGTGAATACTTTTTGCAGGAATGGCAAAGGCGGCTGCACAGCAAATTGATTGTGCTTTACCGTCCACGGTCCAAAGCCATCCAATTCCAATCTTCTGTCGACCGAGATAGTCAGATCTTGATGATAAGCAACAAACCAGTTCGAATTACCCGGCTTATCAAAATAGATGGATTTAACAACAAAATAATCGTCACCACCAATTTTGCTAATAATCCTTCGCATACTTTTATTGAATAGCAACGGGACTAATTGAGGCGCCTCTTTAAGCACCTGTCTTATCGCGAAAAGATCCGCGGTTTTACGGAAAAGTGGTCCGTTGGTATCAATAGATTCTAAGGCTGCAATTATTTGCCCAACTTCTTCCAAAGAAAAAACCTGATCAATAACGGTGAATCCATTGCTGATCAGGTTTTCCTGATGATGAGTGAGATCATCCATTTATTTATACTTTCTCGAGTTCTCTCTTTTTTGCTTTTGGCGTTTCGTCAGCTTTCCATTCTTTATTTCTACGAGAAATAGACAACAGGAAGCCAATCACCATAATTATTGTCCCAGACCAGAAGAAGTTGATACAAGGGAACTCAATAGCCCGCATCACAATGTACGGACGCTTGTTCTGCGGTTGCTGGTACACCATTACCTCTACCTTATTTTGTTCAGGTATAATTTTGGTAAAACGCAGTTTCAGGCCGATGTCTTCAACCTTACGCGAAAAATCAAATACGTTGCCGTTCTTGATCATGTAAACCGGCTCAGCCTGGTAGGTTTTGCCATGCGCCACCACATCAAGCATAGCACCCACAGCTACATCGTTAGGGCCTAAAGCTATGTTCTGCAGTTTGGTTTCCTTATTCAGTCCTTTCAGCAATATGTAACCGTCTCTGAAATGGATCGTATCGCCAATAGATGCCTGGTGAGTTACCGGAGCATCATAGTTCTTATCATCGTTATCTTCGCCATGGCCAGCGTCCTCACCCTGCTGGAGCTCATTTTTAATAGGCGCCATGGTAACGTGCGTATACAAGTCGTGGAAAAGGAAGTGCTTGGTAGACGGCGATGAAACCAGTCCCATGGTAGGATTGGCCTGCGAATTCGGCTTCAGCACAAAGTCCTCAACAACTTTACCCTTAGCGTCAGTCTTTTTGTACTCTACCTTGAAATAATGATTAGGCGCAGCTATCGAGTCGCCGAAATAAGTAACCTGGTAATCGCCCATGGTGATAGGCTGGTTCTTATACAGCATGATATTCTCTCGGGCATTGTTGGCTTTGTCAAAGTCAGCGCCGTAACCTATACCGGTGTTATTAACAGAAATGATCTTGCTGGTTCCTGCGGCAATTACAGCCCCCAAAAGGATCAGACCAAAACCAATGTGAGCCACTGCAGATCCTGCCAGTTTAAACTTACCTTTAAATGCATCGGCAAGTACCTTAGCGTTAGCCATAATGGCATAAACGGCACCAAACATCACTAGCCAGAAAACCACTTTAAGGTGATATACACCGGTAATGTAAACCAGTAAAGTAGCAATAAGCGCCGCAAATACCAGGTAAACGCCGGTAGTAATAAAGAACCGTGTAGCATCGGTCTTTTTATATTTTAAGAACTGGGTGAAGCCAATGAATATGGTTACAATAACAGCAAAAGCGCCCTGTAGCAGGTTGTAAACCGCCACCTTATCATTAGGCGGAGCAACATTGGTTTTAAACATGGCGTTCCAAACCGGGATGGAGGTTACTACCACCAGTTGCAAACAGGAAAGCGCCAGAAATACCGAGCCTACAAATACCCAAAACTCTCTGGAGTAAGTTTCCTCCTCTTTCTTACTGATCGGCAACTCCTTCCAACGCGCCACAACTGCCACAACCGCTATAATAAAGAATACCGCGACATCCACAACCAGGTGCCAGAAGAGGCCGAGGTCCGTAAATGAGTGCACAGAGGAATCGCCAAGGATGCCGCTACGGGTTAAGAACGAAGCATATAATACCAGCACAAAACTAACCAGTGTTAAAAATGTAGCTGTGAAATAGGAATGCCCCGTGTTATTATAGATGATGAGCACGTGAACCGCACCGATAAGGGTTAACCAGGGAATAAGCGAGGCATTTTCAACCGGGTCCCAGGCCCAGAAACCACCGAAGTTCAATGACTCATATGCCCAGAAAGAACCCATAATAATACCCGTTCCGAGTACCATTACGGCAAAAAGCGAATAAGAAATAGCAGGCTTAACCCATTCCTGGTAGCGTTTTTGCCAAAGGCCGGCAATAGCGTAGGCAAACGGAACCACCATAGACGCAAAACCAAGGAACAAGGTTGGCGGGTGTATTACCATCCAGTAGTTTTGCAGCAAAGGGTTCATGCCCCGGCCATCTTTAATGAAGGTCAAATAATCCGGGCGGCTAAAAATCGGTCCTTCAACCGCCTGCCGTAACAGGATGAATGGCGAACTGCCTATGCGGGCACCTAAAATTTCAACCCCGATCAACATAGAGGCCAGCAGGGCTTGAGACAGGGCGATAATAGTCATCACCGGGGTTTCCCAGCTCCTGGCCTTGCGAATAAGGATCAATCCGAGCACGCCTTGCCAGAAGGTCCATAACCAGAAGCTACCCTCCTGTCCGTTCCAGAAACTTGAAATGATATAGTATACCGGTAAGTCGCGAGAGGAATATTCCCAAGCGTAATGGTATTCAAAATAATGGTGAAAAATGATATAGAAGAGCGAAGCGCCGATACCTACAACTGAGGCAGCATTAACGTAGTACCCAATGCGGGCCATCCGTTTCCACGAAAGATCTTCTTTATTTATGGTAGCAAAATAATAGCTAATAGCCGACAAAAGCGCACCACCAAACGACAACACAACAAACAACCGGCCTATATTGCCGGGCAACAGGTGCTCGCCTTGAAATACTGTATTCATTAAAAATGGGTTATAGAGCGGCTTGCTTAGCCTTAAATTCAGTTACTTCTAACTTATCCTGGGTGTATTTTGACGGACATTTCATCAAAATTTTTGAAGCGTGGAATTCGCTGCCAACCATTTGCCCGGTGAGTACAATTTGTTCAGATTTTTCAAAATCCTCAGGTTTGGTACCCGTAAAAACAACCTTGCATTCTTCTCCCTTGTTATCTTTCATAAAAAATGAGAAATAATTGGCATCTTTAGTAGCATCATAATACAGCTCCTTTTGCTTGTTTAAATGACCTACTATCTGCAGTTGGGAAGTTGTTTGCTTTGCATCTGCAAACGTGCCATAAGTACTTGAACTTGAATAAGTACTGATGATCACAGCAATAGCTATAGCTATTACGATTATACCAAAAATTGAACTCTTTTTCATGTATTATCCTTCTCGTGTAGTTCGCGAAGTGCAAAAATACAAAACGCGCTGCTAATAATGATTATTGCAAGTCACAAATCTTATTTAGAATTATTCTTGAGAGAGGTTAAAGGGCGTTAGAATGGTTAGAGTAGATTAAAAAGGTTAAAGGGGTTGGAATAGTAAAAAGGGACTGCAAATTAAAGTTCCCTAAATAGAGTCCCTATCAGTTAAAAATATAGCGATGGGTTTGAAACCCATCGCTATATACATTACCGATCTTAAAATAATTAAGAAACAAGAATAAGAAAGTCAGGCAATCTATGCTACGCGATTGGTCTCCAGTTTTTGACGTTTTCAACTACTTTAACCTTTATAACTTCTTTTAACTCAATCTAACTTATTTTAACTTCTTTAACTTCTCTAACCAACTCACGGCCAAACGCCAAGGTTCTGGTAGGACACGGCCACTTTGTTGATGGCGCCTACAAAGGCCGCTGTGCGCAGGGTATCAATCTTTTCAATCCTTTTAAAAGTTTCCCTGATCTCGTGGTAAGACCGGATCATCGTATCCTCCAGCCCGGAGTTCACCAGTTCGAGCTCTGATCCGCCTTTGATAATGGACGCACGCTGTACGGGGTTTAATGAGGTACCGGTGATACTCTCAACCATATTTACAATGTTTGCATTGGTATTTTCTTCAAACCGGCGGTTCATGCGACCAAACGCGACGTGCGAGAGATTTTTGAGCCACTCGAAATAAGACACGGTAACACCGCCGGCATTAGCGTACATATCCGGAACAATAATACCGCCGTTTTTATAAAATATCTGTTCAGCATCTGGAGTAGTTGGGCCATTTGCGCCTTCAACTATGATCTTAGCCTGAATGCGGCCCACATTGGCAACGGTGATCTGATTTTCAAGCGCTGCCGGCACAAGGATGTCGCAAGGCTGCTCCAGTCCTTCACCAGAAGTTTTAAATTCCTGCTTGGAACCAGGATAGCCCAAAATAGAGCCGGTAACTTTACGGTGCTGAAAAACGGCTTCTATATCCAGGCCATCAGGATTATAAATTGCACCTTCATACTCGCAAAGGCCAACTATAACCGCCCCAAATTCGGCCAGGAACTTAGCGGAGTGGTAACCCACATTACCCAGCCCCTGTACAATAACCCTTTTGCCCGATAAGCCTGGCGTTAGGCCTATTTTGTCCATGTCTTCGGCAATGCTCACACACTCCCGGGCCGCAATGGCCACTCCCCTTCCGGTAGCCTCACGGCGGCCCGCAATACCGTGCAGGGCGATAGGTTTGCCGGTAACGCAACCCATTGCATCCAGTTGGCCGGGATTCATGGTGGCATAGGTATCGGCTATCCAGCTCATTTCCCGCTCGCCTGAACCATAGTCGGGGGCGGGTACGTCAATACTGGGGCTGATAAAATTCTTTTTGGCAAGTTCTACGGTATAACGGCGGGTAATATTTTCGAGTTCCAGTAAGCTGTAATTTTTAGGATTGATCCTGATCCCTCCTTTTGCCCCACCAAACGGAACGTTAACAATGGCGCATTTGTAGGTCATCAAAGCGGCTAGCGCCATCACTTCATCTTCATTAACCATCTGGCTGTAGCGGATACCGCCTTTGGTGGGCGACTGGTGGTGAGAGTGTTCAACCCGCCAGGCATCAATCACCTCAAAACCATTCCCCTTGCGGATCGGAAATCGGAACCTGTATACACTATTGCACGACTTGATCTGATCTAATAATCCGGCGTCATGCTTGGTAAACTGTGCTGCATAGTCAAAATTCTTACACACATCAGAAAAGAAGTGTGTAGTCTCGCCGGCAGCAGCAATGCTATTGGTTGCCATAATTAAGTTGTTAAGTAAATAATCGGTTTAAAAGAATACAAATTGTATCAAAATGTTCCATTTATGCAAATGAGACTATAGTTAGTGTTTTCAAAACACACTATAAACATCTGAACAAAATGTAGGTTTAAACCGAATAGGTAATATTTTACCTATTATTTACTTTTTTCTATTTTTTTCAGTCTGCTGTCAATAGCAAACAGATAAATAGCCAATCCCACAAATACAACCACGATGGTGGCAATAACCACATAGATTTTTCCTGATGCCCGTAACTGATCGGCCATTTCTACCTGTTGAGCAGGTTGTGCAAAAAGTTGTAAGGACGATATTAAAAGCAGGGCCAGAAAGGTAAGTTTCTTCATTTTTCTTAATTACAAAGCGTTGTTCTTATATTCAATCAGGCGGATGCGGAAGCGCAGGCTCGCTATCCAGATGCCTATTAAAATCCACCCTATACAGGCGGGATAAAACACCATACGCATGCGGTTATCGAGGTCAAATTTACCAAATGCCGGGTTACCGCCATTGCCGGGGTGCAGTGAATCAGTTAGACGCGGCAAAATAAACAACAGCACAATCATTACCGGGAAAGCGAAAATGTTATAAATGGCCGAAATCTTAGCCCGCTTCTGCTCCTCGTCAACCGAATTGCGGAGAATAATGTAAGCACAGTACAACAAGAACGCGATAGCCGCACTATTCTGTTTGGGGTCATTGCTCCAATATTCGCCCCAGGTAAACTTGGCCCATAACATGCCGCTCAGCAAACCCAATACATAAAAGAACAGGCCGGTGTTAACGCACTCCACCGCAACCAAATCATAGGTTTCATTCCCTGTTGTTAAATATTTTACGCCATATACTACCGAAATTACCATAACCACCAACATGCTGAACCACATGGGCACGTGAAAGTACAGGTTACGGATTGTTTCGTGAAGAATGGGCAGCCGGGGTACTTGAAGCAAAAAGCCTGCTACCAGTGTATAGGCTATCAGCACTACGGCCACTACCTTCCACCAGCGTTGGTATATAAAATTCATAGCTACAAACTCTAAAAAGTTGCAAAGGTAAAGCAAATATGGCTACTTTTAAACCACCTGCCAAGTTTTAACAATGTTTCAGGGCCAGCGGGGCTAAAATTATGCCTTAATTTAAAAATGATCATTTATCGCTCATCCGGAGAATAATCCAGCGGTAATAGCTCAGCTATCTTTGCTTTTGACCAGGCTCCTTCAAACAAAGTGGTTTGGGGCAATACCACTACCCCATTAGGATCAAACATAGTATAATGCTTATATAGCGTAACAACACTGGTTTCGTAATTCTCCATATCCAGCGGGCGGTATACGTCTCTAAAATCTTCCGTTTCCTTTCGTTTGGTATAAATTACATACAAATAGTCGGGAAATGTTATTGCGTAAATATTAGGCTGATCGGTGTTGCGCAAGATAGCCGAAGGCGGAATCGGTGTACGGATAAGATCTTCGTTATACTTGGGCAAATTAGCCTCGTTCCTCCAGTAAATCAGGGAGTCGCGAGTTGCCACGGTAAGAAATGGCTGGTTAAACTTATCCAGTTTCTTCTGGATCAGCTCTTCCGGCGGCCGTTGTAAATTGGGCTTCCGCAGCAATCTCATCATCACAAATCCGTCCTGATCAAGCTGATTGTGCAGCAACGATCGGAAAAAGTGGACCGACGAGCCGTAATAGCATTCCCTTCGCCGCTCATGCCATTGTTCTTTCTGTTGGTCCGAAGCTTTAATTTCTTCAAATAAAACCTTGCCTTCCCAACTGATGAGGTGATTGATGCCATCAGTTTTAAAGGACTTGAGCAGGATCTTGAAATTGTAACCAAGCGCACGGTTTTCAACGTTAATAAACTCGTCAGAATAAGCCTGCAGCAACTTCCTCGACTTATTATGTATAAAATGGATAACGTGCGGATTAAGTATCTTGCACTTTTTCGCATTGGCCGATGTACCCAGAAAATCTTTGAGAAACAATTGGTAATTGGCCTTCCAGTTTACATCACTGGTAATGGTTACGGTTTGCAGCTCCGTTACTTTGGGCAGCAGTTCTGCAAAAATCTTAATGGGCTCTTTGCCTACCATTACGGTCTGCGTAAAATCTTCAAAGCCAACCATGGTAACCACCAACTCGTACTGGCCCGGTTTTATATTGGTTAATGTAAAAGTACCATCATCGTTGGTCGCAGTGCCGTAAGTTGCATTGCTCAAAAAAACACTTGCTTTACTCAACGGAACCTTGGTATCCATCCGCTGAACTTTACCGGTAATAGATCCTGTTTGTGCCCAAACTAAACAGGGGAATAAAAGGCACAAACACAGCCACACAAAACGCATGCTTAAAAGTATTATTTTTTGAGGTATTGAATGACTAAAATAAATGTAACATTCATATTCTTAATCATTTCTTCATGAAAATGCTCGCCTTTTAGTCGCGCCAAAGGAAGGGGAATAATAACAGCGAAGTACAAATAACAATGACATTGATAGCACACAAAATGCCGATGTTGCCATAGCTGAGGCTACGCTCCAGGCCGTCCATTGCCGCCTTGCTGATCTTAACCAGGAGTAAAATAACCGGAATAATAACCGGAAAGCTTAACACAGCCATCAGCGTACCAGAATTACCCGCTTTGGCCGCTATGGCCGATATCATGGTGAACACCGTTGAAAAACTGATGCTGCCTAATATCACGCTGAGAAAATAGAACAAAGGATCGCCAATGGTATTGGTGAAGAATAGCAGATAGACTATAAGCGCGAGGATGGTAAGCAGGGTCATTAAGAGCGCGTTGTAAATTATCTTGGCCATAATAATAGCCTGCGGTGATGCTATGGTGTAATAATATAGCAATCTGCCCCGCCCTTCCTGTATAAAACTCTTGGCAATAGCGTTGACCGAAGCAAATAACATAATGATCCAAAACAGCACGTTCCACACAACCGGATACGAGGGGCTGCGGTTAAAGCCGCTGGTAAGGTTAAATGCAATATAACAAACATATACCGTGGCTACTACATAAAGCAAAACGCCGTTAAAAGCATATTTGGAACGCCACTCTAACAGGATTTCCTTTTTTAGCAGAAACGTGGTTTGTTTTAAAACTTGCATTGGCTGCAAAGATAATTTGATTTACGGTTACTCCTTACCGTTTATAAAATTTATACGATGAGCAGACCCTACATCGTCTAAGAACGGGCGAATTGCCCCATACCATTAACGAAGTTCGGTTCTTATTCTTTAATTTTACCGTATGCCGGTGATCAATTATAAAACGCCTTTAGGGTTGGCACAGATTACAGAGGAAGAAAGCTTCATCACCTCCATACATATAACCGATGCTGATGGCGTTACAGACGCTCCTCAAAACGATGTGCAGGAGACCGTTATAAAACAAATGGATGAGTATTTTGCCGGTCAGCGCCAAACATTTGATCTGCCTTTAAGGCAAGCGGGCACCTTATTTCAGCAGGAGGTGTGGAACAACCTGCAACTCATTGAATATGGCACAACTATAAGCTACATGCAGCTATCCAAGCGCATGGGCAACCCTTTAGCCATAAGGGCCATAGCGGCGGCCAATGGCAAAAATAATCTTTGGGTAGTAGTGCCCTGCCACCGGGTAATTGGTAGCAATGGCAGTCTTACCGGCTACGCCGGAGGCCTGTGGCGCAAGCAATGGCTGCTTGAGCATGAAGCCCGGGTTTGTGGCGTTGGTCAATACCAGCTCGATTTTTAATGCAATGCTAATACCTTTTTGATCTTTTGATGAAGTTCAAAGGGCTGAAAAGGCTTGGAAAGCACTTCATTCATCCCTGACGCAATAGCTTGCTCCTGCTCATGATCAAATAACGCAGCGGAGAGCGAGATAATAGGCGTGCTCCTCTTAGGTTCTTCAAACTCAACGCGAATTGATTTGGCGGCCTGGTACCCGTTCATCTCCGGCATATGGGTGTCCATCAAAATCAGGTCATAGTCCTGCTCTTGTAGCTTATCTAATACCTTACGGCCATTATCAACCACTTCAACACGGGCGTTCCAATCTTTTAATATCTTTTTGAGCATAAACTGGTTCACCATGTTATCCTCTGCCACTAAGATATTAATATGGTCAAAAGGCTCCAGATCTTTCACGCCCTTACTTGTCTTAACCGATTCATCGCCTTTACCGGCCACCGTGAACCAGTTGGTAAAGGTGAACATGCTGCCTTTTCCCGGGTCACTGTCTACAATCAGTTCCCCGCCTTTTAGTTCAACCAGTTTCTTTACGATAGTCAAACCGAGACCGGTGCCCCCATATTTGGTAGCCGTATCATCTTCAGCCTGTTCAAAAGATTCAAATATCCGGGATAAACGCTCTGCCGGTATACCTATGCCGGTGTCCTGAACGGTAAACTTCAGCTTACATTTATGATCAAACTGCTGCGCCAGCTTTACACTCAGCCGTACAAATCCTTGTTCCGTAAACTTAATCGCATTGCTTAACAAATTCATCAGGATCTGATTGAGTCGCAGTGCGTCAACCATTAAGGTATCCGGGATGGCAGGATCTATTTCGGTAATCAAGTCGATATGTTTCTCATCCGCTTTAAATTTAAGCAGATCACTTACAGCCTTGGAAATCTCTTTGATATTATTGGCTGACCTGACGATGTTAAACTTACCGGCTTCTATCTTAGAAATATCAAGTACATCACTAATTACACCTAATAACGACTGCGAAGACACTTCGAGCAGATCAATAAGGGTATGTTGCTCCTGGTCAACGGCCGTATCACGCAGCAGGTTAAGCACACCGACAATCCCGTTAATGGGCGTACGAAGCTCGTGGCTCATGGTGGCTAAAAAGTTTTCTTTAACCTTTTTTGCATGTTCTGCCGCTTCCTTTGATTTAATTAGCTGCTCCAGGTAGCTCTTATAAGAAGATATATCGCTTATGTTCAGAAAAACGTTCTTGTTGCGATATGAGGCCCTACACTCAACCCAGATCACCGTTTTATCAAACCTTTGCAATTGAAGCTCAAAGGTTGAAAACGAAAGATTCTCCTTAATGATTTCGTTTAGCTTGTTGCTCAGGTTCGACTGATCATGCAATGCAGCAAAATCAACAATGTTTTTACCGATAATCTCGTCTGGCTGGTATGATAATATTTTCTCTATTGCCGGATTAACGCTGTTGATCCTTAAACTTTTCGCATCAACTACACAGATAATATCTGCTGAATTTTTCACTACAAGCGCGTAGTTTTGCAACTCTTCATTTTTAAGCCGAACCTCATTCTGGCTCTTAGCCAGTTGAATAAACGAGTCGACTTTAGCTGAGGTTATATAGGGATCAAGTGGTTTGTACAAATAATCTACCGCTCCCGCGCCAAATCCCTTAACCGCATATTTAGCTTCTTTAGATATGGCTGTTACGAAAATTACCAGAATGTCTTTTGTCCTTGGATTTGATTTTAGCATTTCTACCAGTTCAAAGCCATCCATTTCTGGCATTTGAACATCAACCAAGGCGATAGCAATTTTATTTTCCCAGGCAATCTTTAGCGCTTCGTTGGCCGAGGTGGTCGAAAAAATCTGAATATCGTCTCTGCTCAGCAGCGCCTGCAGGGCAACTATATTTTCTTCCCGATCATCAACGATCAAAATATTTATAGGGGCAGTCATGATAAAAAGCAGGTCAGGGCTAAAATTCTTTTCTATTTACTTTTCGGCTGTTTCTTTTTATAAACTTCTAATTCCTGAGGGTGACCTACGGAAATTTTCACCTACCGGTTTTTCCATTCATTAATGAAAGTGGGCGAAAATAATGCAAATTATTGTAAAATAAGGACCTACGCTATTATAATAAATTTATCTTTTGATAAATATTGTGTTTGGCGTCTACCACCCGGAATCTTTCTTTAAAAAAATCGGACCTGATTACTTCCTTAGAACCCAGCCATAAAAAGCCGAGCGGGCAAAGACTTTTATAAAACAACCGGAGTACTTTTTCTTGCAGCGGAGATTCAAAATAAATAAAAACGTTGCGACAGGTGATAAGCTGAAACTCATTAAAAACGCCGTCTGCCACCAGGTTATGCGTAGAGAAAAACGTGTTCTGTTTTAGGTCGGCACGTACAACAGCGGCGCCGTACATCATGGTAAAATGGTCGGTTAAAGATCCGCTAAGTGTGGTGGTCCTATAATTTTCGGCGTATCCCTTTATCTTTTCCAGAGTATATATCCCCTTTCGGGCAGTTTTAATCACCTCCTCGTTAACATCAGTACCATATATAAAAGTTTTAGACTTTAAATTGGCGTCCTGTATTAATATGTTAAGTGAATAAGCTTCCTCGCCAGTTGAGCAACCGGCGCTCCATATTTTGATTTGCGGATACGATGCGAGGTAAGGCAGCACTTTTTCCTTTAGCGAGAGATAATACAACGGATCGCGGAACATTTCCGTTACGTTTACCGTAATTTCTTCCAAAAAGAACTTAAAGAACTGCTGATCGTTTACCAAGGCGTGCTTAAGATCATAAAAGTTCATGTTCTTAAGTTGCCCTACCCTTATGATCCGTCGTTTAAGCGAAGCCTTTGCATACTCCGTAAAATCGAATCCATGCACCTGCTGGGCTATCTGTATTATCTCCCCAATGGCAGCATCACTAAAGTCTGAACGGCTGGCTTCCATATATTATGCCTCCATCCACATCTGCATTAAGGAGATGAGGCGGTCAACATCAACCGGTTTTGTTATATAATCATTGGCGCCCGCGGCAATAGATTTGTCGCGGTCTTCTTTCATTGCTTTAGCTGTAAGTGCAATAACGGGCAATTTGGCCCATTTTGGCTGCTTCCTTAGCTCACGTGTGGTTTCATAACCGTCCATTTTGGGCATCATAATGTCCATCAGCACCATATCTACACCTTCCACCGTATTTAGCTTTTCCAAGGCCTCTTCCCCATCGTTGGCAACTTCAACTTGCAGGTCAAAAGCTTGCAAGGCGCTACTCAGGGCGAAAATATTGCGCATGTCATCATCAACAATAAGCACCTTTTTGCCCTTAAGCACTTCTTTTCCGCCGTTAACTCCTGGCGTAGATTTAGGCGCTCTCCTTTGGGGATCAGCGGCACTAACTTTATTAAGGAAAAGATTAACCTCATCAATAAGTCTGTCTGACGACTTATTGGTTTTGATCACCATGGCATTGGCATACTTCATCAACCGGGTCACGGCATCCTTATCCAGCTCCATAGCGGTATTGATAATCACGGGCAAGGATTCAAAACGTTCCGCTTCTTTTATTTTATCAAGCAAATCAAGACCAGAAATATCCGGCAAATCAAGATCAAGGATCACACACTGATAGTCATTCTGCTGCAACAAGTCCCACGCACTTTGGCCATCAAAAGCCTGGTCAACCGTAATGCTCTGTCCTTGCATCAGCTCCTTGAGCGCCTCGCTCTGTACTCGATGGTCTTCTATCAGCAGAACCTGTTTAAACGGAGCGTCGCCTTGAGCCACTATATCATTAAAAAGCTTATCTAAAACCTCAGTATCAATAGGCTTTTTCATGAAACCGATAGCTCCTTCGCGCTTAATGCGGGCTTCCGTTGCACCGGTGCCCGACATTAAATGAACAGGGATGTTAGCCGTTGCTGAATTTTGTTTAAGTTCTTTTAATATCTGCCAGCCGTCTTTACCCGGCAGCACAATATCCAATATAACCGCATGCGGCTTGTTCTTAGCTATTACCTCAACAGCCGAAAGCCCATCATGCACCAGCAAAGCCTTGTAGCCATGATCTTGCGCATAGCTTTGCAATACTTCGGCAAAGTTGCTATCGTCTTCCACAATAACAACCAGAGGTTCACGGCCTGCCTGCTCAACATTGACGGGTTTTGGTAGTTTAAAGTCATCTGCCACCGGCAATGCAATTTCTAGGGCCACACCTGCCTCTGACTGTTTTCTCTCCACAGGCAGCGTAAGCATAAACTGGCTGCCACTTCCCGGCTGGCTCCATAAGGAGATCCTGCCACCCAGCAAAGCAGCAAGTTCTTTACTGATAGATAACCCCAACCCGGTGCCGCCAAACTTGCGATTGGTAGCGCCGTCTGCTTGCTGAAAAGCTTCAAATATGATCTTTTGCTTATCTGGTGCTATGCCAATTCCTGTATCTTTTACAATGTAATCTACCGTTTGAGGCTCAGCGCCAGGTTTTATATCAAGCGATACCGTTCCACCCTCAGCTGTAAATTTAAACGCGTTTGATAACAGGTTTTTAATAATCTGTTCAAGTCTTACCCTGTCGGTAACCACATAATCGGGCAAATTGCCTATATGAGAGGTAAAATTGATCTTTTTGTTGGTAGCCAGCTCATCAAACAGCATATGCATGCCCTGCATAACGTCTGTAAGCCGCAAAGCCTCATTTTGTATTTCGAGCTTGCCCGATTCGATCTTTGAAAGATCCAGTATATCATTAATGAGTGTTAACAGATCATTGCCTGCGTTAAAGATCACGCTGGCATATTTGATCTGATCAGCTGTAAGATTGCTGGATTTATTATCCTTTAAAATCCTGGCCAGTACAAGGATGCTATTTAACGGCGTACGAAGCTCGTGGCTCATATTGGCCAAAAACTCGGACTTATAACGGCCCGAAGCTTCCAGTTGATCAACCTTTTCATTAATGGCCCGCCGCGCTTCTTCAATGGCATGGTTCTTCTCTTCCAACAAACTGGCTTTCTCTTCCAGTTCAGCATTGATCATGCGAAGTTCCTCCTGTTGCGTTTTCAGTTCCTCTTCCGACGCCTGCAGCATCCCGGTTTTACTCACCAACTCCTCGTTAGTAACCCGCATTTCCTCTTGTTGCGCCTCCAGTTCTTCGGCCTGCTGCTGAGTTTCCTCATACAGGCGCTGCATAATGGACCGCGCTTGTGCCGTATTTACAGCAATGCCGATATCGCTCGCCGCGTGTTCAACATATGCCATAATATTTTGTGGTGCCTCTTGTTGAAAAGCAATTTCCATTACGCCCTTCAATTCTTTGTCAAAAAAGAAAGGAACGATCAGTATTTCGGCAAGGTCCTGATTGATGATAGAAGTTTGTAGCCGCAATTTTTCATTAACATTACCCTTAATTGTAGCCGACTTGCCACTTTTGGCAACCTGGCCCAACCAACTTTCTCCAAGTTTAATTTGGGGTTTAATGAGGCTCAAGTCGTGAAAAGCATAATAGGCATAAAGTTCCAGAAGTTGTTCCGCCTCATTGTACAGGTAGAGCGTTCCTGTAAGGGCCTGTGTATAGCTGCATACCTCTTCAAGTATATTCTGCGCTATCTCCTTTTCGTTTTGCTGGCCCTGCATTTTCTCATTGAGCCTGCTGCTGCCTGAGAGCAGCCAGTTTTGAGTTTTATTTTGGGCTATCACAACCTCCAGTTCCCTATTGGTTCTACTGATAACCTTTTCATTTTTCTTCTGCTTCCTGAAAGTGTCCTGAATATAAACAAGTAATACCAGAATGATCACCAGGAAAATCACGGAGCCGATAATAAGCGTAATCACAGCCTGCTCTGTAGCTGCATCTGTTTTCAACTTCCGCTGCTGAAGCAGTTGCGACTCATTTGCATTTAAATGATTGATCTTCCGGCGTATATTGTCCATTATAGCCTTGCCGTTTGTAAGCACGGCATGTTGGACAAAGTATTGCAGTCCCTGTGTGTGACGGACGTCTATATTTTGCCGGAGGATATTAAGCTGAGCCGAAGTAAGCGCCGCAAGCGAGTCAGCCACAATTTGCTGTGCCGCGTTATCCTTTGTTTGTTCTTTTATGGAGTTAAGTTCGGTACCAATTACATGCAGCGCTGCATGATAGGGCTCCAAAAAAACTTCGTTACCGGTAGCCACATAGCCCCGCATACCTGTTTCGGCGTCGACAAGTTTTTGAAGCAGAATATCAGAGGATTTGATAACCTGGTGGCTATGTTCTACCCACACGGTGTCGTTCTGAAGCTGTTTTAAACTTCTGTACGAGAAAATGCCCACGACTAATACAAGGGCAATAGACACAACGAATCCAAGAGAAACCTGCTGGCGAAAACTTAATTTAAACATCGGAACGGGTTGAAGCTAAAGGGATCGGCATACGTAAATGTTTAAATATACGCAGTTTGATAACTAAATAGTTTTTAAGGCAATGTTTACCGGGAAGCAACTGGCGTTTTGGTCATGCCCAAAGCGCCAACGAGAGCCACAACCGGCGCCGCGAACAACAACCACCATCCCCATTTAAATTTGATCATGCGGGTAAGCGCCCCTGCCAAACCTTTAAAAGGAATAAAAGTGAAGCTGCTGTGAACTTTCATCTGAGCGGCTACATAGAGTAGCACCACCAGTATTAGCGCTAGCCAGGCGGCCGTACGGGCTACTGCACGGTTTGACAGCACCACACCGGCAATCCCCACTACCCCTACAAGCAATATTACTATGCCATAAGGCTTGCTAAGATCATACACATCCCAGTTTACGAGATGAAAGGGACGTAACAGCGGGCAATACGTAGCGGCGATGAGCAACACAAAGCCCACAAAAGCGATAAAAGATTTAGATTGCATATGGTGATTGGTTAGAGTTCCATCTTTTCGGCAAAGTGGGCGCAATAGTCGCGCAGATCCTCTACAATGGCTTTTTCCAGGGCACCGTTGCCGGTAGCGCGCAGAAAGCTGTCGCCCATGGTTTGCAGGGTCTCAAAGAAAAAGCGTTTTTGCTCATCAACAGGCATGTCTTTGGTCCACAAGTCAATGCGCAGCGTATTTTTATAATTATGATCCCACAGGGCCAGCATCATTGATTTAACCGGCAAAGCTTCCTTGTTCTGCGAGTCGGTAGACTCCCAGGTAATATTCTCCGGCACATTGTTATCATCAAGCTCTATGGTGAGTTTAATCTCAGCTTTTTTCATTCGTAAAATTTTATCTGATCAATAAATAAATAACTATGGTCAAAGTTATAAAGCTTAGCTCCACTAACCACAATCTTTTTGTTTGAGGGAAGAAATTACGGAAAATAAGATCTAAAAATGACACAACAAAGGCAAACAGCAGAAATATCCAGGCCAAACTGCCATTAATGTGCCTCGAAAGGCGTCCGGCTATCAAATTACCACCCACTATCCATATGTAGGCCGTTAGCAAAATAAAAAAGGCTGAAAAAAAATTTAAAGGGGTTAACCTGAACTTCATTCTTAATGTTTCTTTTTAAAAGTATTGTTTTTTTTATGCTTTGCAGAGGCGTTCTTAGCAGCTGGCTTACCAGAAGGTTTCTTTGCTCCTGCTGAGGATTTCCGCTGATTACTTTCCTTTTTCTCATGAAACGCCCCTTTAAATTCGGGATTTTCTCTGCGTTTCTGATTGTCGATCTCGCGCGCCTGATCCTGGCGCTCTTCATAAGGCGTTTGCTCTACAAACACATCTGATGGAAGCGGCAATACAGTAATAGTTTGCCTGATCAGCTTCTCTACCTTTTTAATATAGTATTCTTCCGCAGGATTGCAAAATGTTACCGCCTCGCCGCTCTGATTGGCGCGGCCCGTGCGGCCTATACGGTGAACATAATCCTCAATTACAATAGGTACGTCAAAGTTAATGACGTGACTCACGTTGCTTACATCAATACCACGTGCGGCCACATCTGTAGCTACCAATACTTTCACCTCATCATTCTTAAAGGCGTTAATGGCGTTGATCCGGGTATTTTGTCCCTTATTGGCATGCAGCACCTTTACCAGCTCTTCATCAAACTTGCGCACCAGGAATTTATATACATCTTCCGCAGCTGAGCGCGTTTTGCAAAAGATGATCATCTTACCAATATCTTCGGTATGTTCAAAAATATGCTTCAGCAGATTGATCTTGGTTTTAATATTGGGTACATGATACAGCACTTGATTCACGGTTTGTGCAGGGGTGGCCTGCGGCGTAACTTCAATTACCGTTGGAAACTCCAGGAAATTGGCCGACAAACGGTGCACTTTGTCTGACATAGTCGCCGAAAAAAGCAAGTTTTGCCGTTTGCGCGGCACTACCTCTAGTATGCGATTGATCTGGGGCATAAAACCCATGTCCATCATCTTGTCCGCCTCATCCAACACCAGGATCTGCAACGGCTTCGTCGTGATATGACCAGCCAGGTAAATGTCCATAAACCGGCCGGGGGTAGCTACAATAATGTCTACGCCCTTGTTGATGGTTTCTATCTGAGTTTTGGGACCAAGACCGCCATAAACTGTTACTACACGCAGGTCGGTATATTTGGCGTATGCCCTTATATTTTCATCAATCTGCAGGGCAAGCTCGCGGGTTGGGGCCAGGATAAGCGCACGAGCGTGGTCGCCCTGGGCATATTTGAGCTTCATCACAATGGGCAATACGTAGGCCGCCGTTTTACCGGTTCCTGTTTGCGCTATGCCCATTACATCTTGCCCGTTAAGTATGGGTGGTATGGCTTTTTGCTGAACCGGCGTAGGTTCTTTATACCCTGCATCGGCTATTGCATTTAAAATCTGCCTGTTAAATTTAAAATCCTCAAAACTTTGGGCCATGGCGCAAAGATACAGTTTTGAGCCGGATGTGAGCCAGCCACCTCATTTAACATAAAAGTGCCTTTAACCCATTTGCTTTAAAAGGATAAATTATATTTGCACTATGGCGTCAACCATTATCAAAGCAGCAACTATAGTTAACGAGGGCAAGCAGTTTGCCGGTGATATTTTTATTAAAGACGGATTTATTGAACAAATAGCTCCGGTGATTAACAAACCGGCCGACAAGGAGATCAATGCCGAGGGCCTCTACCTACTGCCCGGTTGTATTGACGACCAGGTACATTTTCGTGAACCAGGATTAACGCACAAAGCCAACATCCATACAGAGTCACGCGCTGCGGTAGCGGGTGGCATCACGTCCTTTATGGAAATGCCTAACACTGTTCCTAATACGCTCACGCAGGAACTGTTGGACGATAAATATCAGATTGCCGCACAGCAATCACTTGCCAATTATTCCTTCTATATGGGCGCATCCAACGATAACCTGGAAGAGGTTTTAAAAACCGATACCGCCAATGTTTGCGGCATTAAAGTTTTCATGGGCTCGTCTACAGGCAATATGCTGGTCGATAATCCCACCACGCTGGAAAAACTATTTGCCGAATCGCCCATGCTTATTGCCACGCATTGCGAAGACGAAGCCACTATAAAAAGTAACCTGAACCACTATAAGCAGCTGATGGGTGAAAATGTGAGCATCGAATTTCACCCCAAGATCCGTAGTGCTGAAGCCTGTTACCTGTCATCATCCATGGCAGTTGAACTGGCCCAAAAAAACGGCACCCGCTTACATATACTGCACATTTCAACAGAAAAAGAAACGCATCTTTTTGATAATAGCATACCATTGACTGAGAAAAAGATCACGGCAGAAGCCTGCGTGCATCACCTCTGGTTTACCGATGAGGATTATGCTACCAAAGGCAACCTGATCAAATGGAACCCTGCTGTAAAGACGGCTGCCGACCGGGAAGGCATACTGGCGGCCGTACTGGATGGCCGCATCGACGTGATTGCTACCGACCATGCCCCCCACACCATTGAAGAGAAAGTACAGCCGTATCTTCAGGCGCCCTCAGGCGGTCCGCTGGTACAACATGCTTTACCGGCTATGTTACAACTTTACCATCAAGGCAAGATTAGTCTTGAACAAATAGCCGAGAAAATGGCCCATAACGTTGCTATCTGCTTTCAGGTAGAAAAGCGTGGCTTTATCCGCGAAGGTTATTGGGCCGACCTTGTACTGGTTGACCTAAACGCTCCATGGGAAGTTTCTAAACAAAACATTCTTTATAAATGCGGCTGGAGCCCATTTGAAAGTCAAACTTTTAATAGTCGTGTAACTCATACGTTAGTGTCGGGGAACCTGGCTTATGAGCAGGGAAAACTTATTGAGGGTACGGTTGGAAAGCGGATGAGCTTTATACGGTAAAGGAGAAAATTAAAAGCGCTTGCGCTCATCTGTGATGAGTGATTAACATGGCCGGGCGATTGCATCGCCTTTTAACGAGAGATTTTAAAGTCGCGATACAATCGCTAAACCACATTAAGCACTCGATGCAATCGAGCGCAAGGAATAGAAAAAAGAAAAGATTCTTACGCTCATCTGCGATGAGTTCTTAACATGGGTGGGCGATTGTATCGCCTTTTTAATAGAAGTTTGGAATCGCGATGCAATCGCTAAACCACATTGAGCACTCGATACATTCGAGCGCAAGGAATAGAAAAAAGAAAAGATTCTTGCGCTCATCTATAATGAGTGCTTAACATGGGTGGGCGATTGTATCGCCTTTTTAAAAAGAAGTTCAGAATCGCGATGCAATCGCTAAACCACATTAAGCACTCGATGCAATCGAGCGCAAGGGAAAGAAAATAAAAAACAAAGGCTTGCGCTCATCTATGATGAGTGCTTAACATGGGTTGGCGATTGCATCGCCAATGCTTTCTATTTTCCATCAACAAAAAAACTTATCTTAGTATCAGATCTAAACTTAATATGTCACGGAGATATAAGATACAAGATTGTTCACAAATTTATTTCGTAACCTTTACTATTGTTGACTGGGTAGACGTATTTACGCGGCAAGTGTATAAACAAATGCTTGTTGATTCCCTAACTTATTGTCAGCAAAGCAAGGGCTTGTTGGTTCATGCCTTTTGTATTATGTCAAATCACATACATCTGCTTCTTTCAACAGATGGCGAGGAGCACTTGAGCGACGTTATCAGGGATTTTAAAAAATATACCAGTAAAAAGATTATTTCGCTGATAGAAACAGAAAACGAAAGCAGAAGGGACTGGCTATTTTACCGATTCCAATATCACGCTAAATTCAACAGCAGAAATAAAGAATACAAAGTATGGCAAGATGGCTATCATGCTATTGAATGCGATAAACCTGCTATACTGATTCAGAAGTTAGAATATATTCACAATAACCCTGTGACGGCCGGGATAGTGAGGGAAGCCGAACATTATGTGTATAGTGCTGCAAGTAATTATGCGAGTCAGCATGGTGTAATGGAAGTTAACTTATTAGATGCCGCCTACTTCTTTTCCATTGTCTAAAGTCGCGATGCAATCGCTAAACCACATTAAGCACTCGATGCAATCGAGCGCAAGGAAAAAAATAAAAACAAAAGGCTTGCGCTCATCTGCGATGAGTGCTTAACATGGGTGGGCGATTGCATCGCCTTTTTATAGAAGTCTAAAATCGCGATGCAATCGCTAA